>VTLG01004776.1_pt1 | contig 13978 bp, 17 predicted proteins | sample 4694571 | NCBI WGS metagenome assembly VTLG01 (sample SAMN12604809, study PRJNA352737) | marine metagenome | biome: ENVO:00000447; feature: ENVO:00000209|ENVO:00000569|ENVO:01000036; material: ENVO:00002151; isolation source: viral sequences binned using virsorter ...
AACCTACCTCAGGGTATACAGGGGGTAACCCTAGTCGGCAAACCTAGAATGGCTTGCGTAAAAGATGTGATTTTTTAATAAACTACTGTGTTACTATTTGCTTCTTTATTTACTCTTAATAAATTATCTATATCTTTATCTAATTTGATGCCATTATTTGTTAAGAAGTATTTAACATCTATACCTGTTCTTAATTGAAGGATAATATTTAGCATATGTTGTGCTGTGTTACTCTGTAATATTTTCTTATTTAGCGTCATATAGCCTCCAAATTAATAGAGAGCCGTGCTAGTCCGCCACGTATGACTAGTTTCGATAAATCGTAGTCCGTGTATCAAAACACATCACCGTTTATCGGGCTAATATCTTGGCTCTCTAATAGTTATCCTTTAAAGTTATACCACAATGCATATAACTGTTTTTTACTCATTTTCTTGATTTTCGCTTCCGATACTTCGGGATACCTGTCCCTCCAGTATTTGAGCGCCCATCTTTCAAGTTGAAATCTCTTTGAGTAGAGACATCTTCTTTGTTGCATGTTACTACTCCCTTCTGCATATGTTCATCATACGCCTTTTGTTGTAGTTCTTTTATAGTTAATTCCTCTAATTCTTTCATTCCTTCATAATAAATATGATCTTCCATATAACCTCCTTGTTAATAATAATTACTGAGTTGTGGTGGGATTAGGTTATACCACACAAGTTGTAGAGTAATATTAATTGGCGAAGTTTCACATATTCCTAGACGGATACCTCATATTTGATCCATTAGGGCTGGATACCCCACAAATACATTGGTAGATTTTTAAATCATATATTAAATAGTATGCCCAGAAATTACACAAACTGGTTTATTTACATACCCTTCGGACAAGGAGTAACCCTTATCTTTTTGTTTACAACTACTAACATTCCTATTAAAATAGGTTCTATCAAATCATTTGATTTAATAGCGGGCTCCACCCCTAATGTTATACCTGCTACCCTCCTTGTCAGGACAGTTTCCACAGGTTTCACAAATGTTAATCAATAACTGATCAGGTTATCTCTTAACTCTCAGTAAATCTTTAATTTATAACCTCAAATTGCTACCTATAAGCAGAGTTTGCTACTTATGGACATACATAAGTTTAGTTGGTGGATTTCCAACAAGCCGAATTATAGGATTTTGCTCTGTTTACGCTCAATGAGGTTATAATGTGTTTATTCTAATGCGCATTGCAGAGTTCCAGGCGCGACCTGGGGATCATTTTACACTATTCGGTTCAACCCAAATAGCAACCGCTCTGCAATTCTTTACTTCTAAATTTTTAAGCAGTTTTTACCATGTCGTGCTCAGGACAAGTTTACACAAGTTACATTGTGCGAGGGTGTATGAATAGTTTTCTTGCCCATTTATACCTCTTTCGTAACTTATTTACAATTGCCATTTGAATATAGAATTGTACTACGATAAAAGGTAATGAGATACCAACTATGAGAATGCTTTTGAGTATAAATACCCAATACATTGGTGGTGTGATTTTGTACCAAAATGCTAATGCTGATAAACTAATGAATATTCTAAAAATCTTTTTCATTCTTATCCCCCTTGATTAGTTTAACTGCTTCGCGTTGTGCTTGCGGTACAGTAGTAATTTCGTTTGTCTCATTTACCCTACAAACTACATTACCGAATTGATCTACTGTTAAAAAGAAGTTTCCTGTATAAGTCATAAATGGCCTGCCTTTCTATGTTTTATTAATAGTTAATAGTAACTGCTGTTAAGTCTGTATATCTTTTAAAAAACCTTGTTTATGTGTACTAAAAGACTAGTATAGCACTAAGTAATAGGTAGTTAAAAAGGGGATAATAGATTTTATCCCCCTTTATGCTGATGAAACCTAAACTACGATAAATCTGCTAATGTAACAGAAGAGTAGTCAATCGTTTCAGGTTGTGGACGAAATATAACGGTATAGCATTCTACATCAGTGCCGTTATGCTTTTTCGTCCTTACAGGTGATATAGACGATTGATGATAAGGCTTATCGGCTATATGTTGTAGTTTAGGATTCATACCTAAGAACATCTGAACTGCTTTTACAGATAGTGTTGGTGCATCTTTAAGTTCAGATGTAGATAACACAGTAATAGCAAGATTGTTAGAGTAATCATCAGAGAATTTAATCCTATCGTGCTGTTTAGTTTCAGGATTATATTCGTATTTCACTTGGTTACCTTCCATTTCAGGCTTATTAGTATTGCGAACTGAAAGAATACCAAGTGAATTGTTAAGTGATTTATTAGTAGTTGACATTGTTTTGTCCTATTCTACTACATTCAAAACAATGGGCAAGGGTGTTAAGATGTAGTTGTTATTTGTATGTATTAATATCTGCCCAAGCAGATGTTGGCCTGCTTTTAATGATCTACCCCGTAAGCGAGCGTTACAAATTAGATTGAACAAGAGCAACGGCTAAACTCAACGGCTGAGGAAGGCGGCAATCTAATTTTAACGGGAGTGGGGGGTCGGTATATCACGTACACAGATTCTAGGGCAATTTTTTACAAATGCACTTTTCAACGCAAAAAGGGCTGTTTTAGGCAAGATCAGTGTAAAACAAGGGTTAAGGTACCCCTGAAATATTTTTTATATAAAAACCCACGATTGCAGTAATATAATTTGTTTGCAATAGTCATTTAAATAGTGGTATATTACTATACATTCCCGCGGTCGTTAACCTAAACTGTAGTTTACTACTGATATAAACTGTAGTTTATTAACAGATTATTATATTTCAAGGTATAGAGTAGTTATGAGCTATAAACCACTAAAAACAGACAATATTAAGGTTAAATGGGATACTAGTATTCCTGTTGATAATGTTCGTACATATCCAAAAACTGATAAAAGGAAGAAAAATGCCTAGATTTGGTAAAAGAAGTAGAAATAACCTAGCAACCTGTGATGAAAGGTTACAGAAGGTATTTAATGAAGTAATTAAACATGTAGATTGTAGTGTAATAGAGGGTCATAGAAGTGGTGAAAGACAAGATAAATTATTTGAAGAGGGTAAAACTAAGGTTAAATACCCCAATGGTCGTCATAACGCTAATCCAAGTAGGGCTGTTGATGTGGTGCCTTATCCTATCGATTGGAATGATAGAGAACGGTTTCATCTTTTCGCTGGTTTTGTGCTTGGTATTGCTAAGTCTATGGAGATAAACTTAAGATGGGGAGGAGACTGGGATCAGGACTGGTATGTTCATGATAACAGATTTGATGATTTTCCTCATTTTGAACTAAAAGATGTATGAAATAAGCATTAAACACAAAGGACAAGGTAAGGTAACTTACAATGTCTATACTAAAGATGAGGCTGATAAAGAGAATGTTAGATACACTTACTGGAAAAAGGCCGAAAAAGGCGACTATGCGCTCACTGATGATAACTATGTGGGAAAAGTCATCCAAAAGAAACGTTATAATGGAAATAATGGTGTTGAGTCTTATTACGTGCGTATGCCTTTTGGGTACGCCTTTCATTCTCCTAAGTATCCTAATCAAAAACTTAAAGCGAATGGTAGAATATCTAATCATACGTTGTCTGGGAAACCTCAATTAGAAGTTAGAAAAGGTACACAGGAGTGGAAAAACCTAGCAATGGTATATAGTGTCTGTTTTAATATGGATTTAGCAATAGACGCTGTATATGACAATCCAACTGCAAATAAAATAAGAACTGCAAAAAGATGGATGAAAACACAGGAGTTTAAAAGTATGGTTAAAGACGAATTAAAAGAAGTATTATCGGAGAAAGGTTATAATAGATCAAAAACTATTGATTTATTAACCGAAGGTCTAGAAATGGCCAAAGTTAAGAATGATGTTACTAATTATTTAAGAGTTGTAGAGAATTTACAGGATATGCTTGGTATGAAGGATAAAACTGTAACTAAAACTACTACACAATTAGAAGCTACAGCAACTAGAAAGCTTTTAGATGAAATAAATGAAGAAGAACAACATTTAAAAGGTACACAAACCAAGATAGAGGCTAAAACAAGCACTGATGAGTAAAAAAACTAAAGTAAATGATGCTGATTTAAAATTACAAGCATTAATAGATGCGTGGGATAATAGAGATGAAGATGCTGGTTCTGATGTGGAGAAATGGAAAGGCATTGTTAGAGACCAACGTTTAAAAACAATTGCTGACGACTATTATACGCATAGTGATAGTTTATATACTCCTAATGAAGTGTTTAATGTTATGAAAGACCTTCATATAATGGGTGGAGATCAGTATATTAGAAAATTACCTCAAACTGATTATTTTTTACAGAAAGACTCTAAGGGTGATTGGGTTACACGGGCTAACTATGGCGGTGGAGGTAATACGTATGGTTTACCAGAAGACGGTTTTATACCGCCAGACGGAGAACCTTATTGGATGACTAACGCTGGTGTAAGCGATACTATTAGTACTCCTTTAACTTTTGATAATTATTTAGCTGAACAAGGAGGGCATGGTTTAATTCAACTTACTAACCCTACTTACAGTCAATCTACTAAAGATAGTTTAAATTATGAATTAGACAGACACCGCGAACTTTACGGAGATTACAATGCTACAGATGGTGGTATGTATGGAGTTTCTGGTAGCCCAGAAGAAACTGCTCATTATGGTCCTGGAGGCTGGAAAAGTGGTAGAGTCCCTAATATAGGTGCCCCAGGTAGTAATGAAAATGTTTATTATAACCTTCTTCAGTATGGATTAAAGGATGTATATGGACCAAGAACTGAAAAACCTGAAGTAAAATGAAAAGCACACAAAGAGTCAAAATAGAAACACCTATAGGATCTATTGAGAGTGATAGTGGTAGTCACTTTATCGATGTATTAACAGTGTTGTTTGTAATAGTTGTTATATATTTTCTCAGGAAACTCATTAAATGAACTATGAAGAAGTCTACGCTAAGAAGCAAGCTCTTAAAAAGCTATTTAGCAATATTGCATTATTTGGGCGTACTTGCTTTCCTACTGCTCTTAGAAAGGCTACTCCACCTTTTCATCATGAAATTTATACTGCATTAAGAAATAGAAAACAAAAAAGAGTATTAATAGCTGCGCCTCGTGGTACTGCTAAATCTACAGTAACCAGCCTACTCCTTCCACTACACCGCATAGCTTTTAAACACCAAGATGACGAGGAGTTCATCGTTATTATATCAGAATCACAGGCACAGTCTATTAATTTCTTATCACGTATTAAATATCATTTAACTCATAGCGATAGATTTAAAGAACTTTTTGGTGATATGGGGCCAAATACTGCTAAAAGATGGACAGCAACAGATGTTGTTACCGCTAATGGTGTTAGGATAGTAGCTGTAGGTACAGGACAAAGAGTTAGGGGTTTTATTGAGGGAGATACACGTCCTACACTTATTATAGTTGATGACTTTGAGTCGGAATTAAATGCATTTACACAAGAAGCTAGAGCAAAAAACAGGAAATGGATGACAGAAGCTGTAATACCATCATTATCTGATGACGGTAGGATAGTTATGATTGGTACAGTTATATCAGAAGATTGTTTTCTTTATTGGGCAAAAGATTCTTCAGCATGGAAAACATTATGGTATTCTATTATAGAAGAAGACGGAACTCCTATATGGCCAGAAAGATTCCCAGAAAGTAGAATTGCTCAAATAAAAGAAGAGTATAGCTCAGTAGGTAATATAAATGGATTCTATCAGGAGTATATGAATATTGCTCAATCTCCAGACGAGGCTCCCTTTAAACCAGAATGGATTAAACTTTACCAGCACACCTTCGAACGAAGAGAAGGTACTCCTTGTTTGGTGAAAGAAACAGGAGATGGCGAAGAAGTCATCCCTGTAGAGGTCTATGGAGGAGTAGACCCCGCATCTTCATTATCAGCAAGGGCAGACTTTTTTGTAATAGTAACAATAGGTATTGATTTTGAAGGAAACAAATATCTTATAGATCTATATAGGAAGCATGTTTCCCCAGCAGAACAACCAGATATTATTATAGATAAGTTTAAAAAGTTTAGACACCGTAAAATGAAAATTGAAACGGTGGCTTATCAGGAAGCCCTCAGGGCAGCCTGTAAGAAACGAATGTTAGAAGAGAATTTATACATTCCAGGATTAGAAAAAGGTGTTAAACCTAGAACTCGTAAGAGTGAAAGGTTGCTATCATTAGTTCCTATGTTTGCTAAAGGCGAATTTTACTTTAGAAGTCAAGATACAGAGGCACAAGCAGAGTTTTTATCTTACCCTAAAGGTAAACACGATGATGTTATGGATGCTGTGTGGACAGCTCTGGAAGGTTCTAGGCCAGCTAGAATCAAATCTTTAGATGGAGAAGAAAAAAAAGGAAAGCTAAAGAAAGTTCTTGATTGGATGACACTATAACAAGTATATTACATTGATTAGGTGAATCTAATTAAGGGGGTTTAATTGGCATATAAGAGCAAAAAAGGCTCAAAAAAGATCGCAGAGGAAACGAAGCGATTATTTGACTTATATAAAAGAAAAAGAGAACATTGGGAAACTCAAGCTAGAGAAGACCAAGAATATAGACTTGGTAGACAATGGACTCAAGAGCAAGAAAAAGTTTTAAAATCTAGAGGGCAAGCCCCTATAGTTGTTAATAGAATACATCCAGCAGTAGAAACTGCAAAAGCAATGCTTTCTGCTAACAGACCATCATTTAAAGTATCCCCAAGAGAAGATAGTGATACAAAAGTAGCAAACGTATTAAACGCCCTTTTATCTTATATGTACGATTTATCAGACGGTAGATCAGTTATAAGACAAGCTATTGATGATTACTATGTAACAGGTTTGGGATATGTAATGGTATATCAAAATCCACAAGCTGATGATGGAAAAGGTGAAGTTATGATAAAAGACATCGACCCCTTAGATGTCTATGTTGATCCTAATTGTAGAGATATGTTTTTTGATGATGCAGAAAACATAATTATATCTAGAAACTTTACAAAAGAACAAGCTAAAGCATTGTATCCTCAATACGAAAACGCCATTGATGCTGCAACTGGCTCTTACGAGTCTGACCAAATCTTTACAGGAAATACAGATAATACAGGTCTTACTTTTCCTGGAGATGTTGATACATTGGAATCTGATGGAGAATCTGAATATGTTAGAGGTTATGAAAGATACTATAAAGTGTCTGAAAATATGTATAGAGTTTTTGAACGATATACTGGAAAAGAGTACAGATTCGATGAAGAAGAGTTTCAACAATACATCAATCAATCAATTGGTATGCTCAATGGCGAAATATTTGAAGGTGACGCAATACAGCAAAAACAAGATCATACGAATGAATTAAAAAATACTGTAATGGAACAATCTCTTCAGGTTATAAATGAAGATATTCATAGAATGCAAGAAGAATTGGAAGTTTCTTATATCGAAAGAGAAAAAGAACTAACAGAAATGATGCAACAAGGTATGATGGTTCCAGAAAGAGCAGAATTAGAATTAGCAAAATTAAGAGAAGCTATTGATAAACAAGTTGATGATACAAAAACTGAAGCAATGGCTCAAGCTGGTCAAGCTGCTGAATTACCAGAGATTGAAATAATGACTAAAGCTCACCTTGTTAAAGAAGGTATGATAGAAGTTGTTCCAATTTCTGTTAGATTAGTTAAACAATGTGTTGTAATAGGAGATAAACATATCTATTCAAGGATATTACCTACTAGTAATTATCCAATAGTTCCTGTAGTTAACTTACATACTAGAACTCCATTTCCAATGAGTGATGTTAGAATGGTTAAAGGTTTACAGGATTTTATCAACAAAACAAGGTCGCTTATTATTGCTCATGCTACAACATCTACAAATATGAAGGTATTAGTTCCTTCTGGTAGTGTAGATATGGCTGAGTTTGAAGAAAAATGGGCACAACCTGGTGTTGGTATAGAAGTGGATTTCGATATGGGGCAACCTGTAGTTGCTAGTCCTTCTCCATTACCTAACGAACTATATCATAATGAACAGACGGCCAAAAACGACATTGACCATCAACTCGGTCTTTATGAAATGATGATGGGTAACTCACAAGCTGCCCCACAGACTTACAAAGCTACTATATCTTTGGATGAGTTTGGGCAAAGAAAAATTAAATCAAAATTAGCTGATATTGAAGGAGCATTAACTAGAGTAGCTAAAATTTCTATTCAAATGATGCAAGAACTATATCAGGAAGAAAAAATATTTAGAGTTGTTCAAGCAAACAATTCTATTAGTGAATATGCAGTAAATAAAAAATTATATGATGATAAAACTGATGAAATCAAAATTGCTAACGATATAACTGTTGGTAAATATGATGTAGTATACGTATCAGGTTCAACACTTCCAAGTAATAGATATGCGGAACTTGAATTTTATATGGATGCTTACTCTAAAGGTTTAGTTGATCGTCAAGAAGTATTGAAGAAAACAGAAGTTTTCGATATGGAAGGAGTCCTTGAGAGAACCGATACTATAGCACAACTTGAGCAACAACTCGAAGCAGCGGGAGAGCAAATCAAAGAATTATCTGGCGATATGCAAACCCTTACTAGAGAAAATGTTCACCTCAAACAAAAAGTTGAAGTTGAGAAGTTTAAATCTGATTTAGACAACACTTCAAATAAAGCTAAATTAGCGGGTACTCTATTTGAAAAAAGACTAGATGATAATTTATCTATGCTTAAAAAGGAGTTCACTGATGCCGCCAAAGAAAATAAACCAGACGCACCTTCTTCAGCATCAAAGAAGCCGTCTAAGAAGAGGAAAAAATAGCAATGGAAGCTGATAATAATACGGCTCCTGTACCTGAAATTGAACAGGATTTACAGGATACCCCAACAACTAATGATAACTCATTTAATGATATGTTAGGATTACCTAATACAACAGAAGAAACGGCCCCTCCTAAACACGAGGATACCCAACAACTTATTGAGAAAGAAGTAGCACCTCAACAAGATTTTTCTAATAATCAAGTTCCTAATGATAACGACCAAGTGAGGTATCAATATTGGCAGTCTCAAGCTGCTAAATTGCAGAATGAATTACAAGCTGTTAAAGATTATGCACCTATGGTGGATTATCTTCGTAACAATCCAGAGGCCGTACAGAACCTAACTCCAGGTGGTAAAGCACCTGAAGGTCAAGTACCCCAAAGTCAGGAGCCAGAGGAGTTTCCTCCTCCACCAGCTAAACCTGAGCAACCTGCTGGATTCTCAAGAGAGGAAGCTTTTAGTGATCCTGCAAGTGCATCTGCACAACATTTAGATGAAGTTGAAAAATGGCGTGATGATATGCAACAATATAATCAACTAGCATCTCAATATGAAATTGCAGTAATGCGCGAAAATTACAACCAAAAGCTCGATAAATTCGAAAAGTTAGAGTTAGAGAGAAAAGCTTATGCTGATAATGCTAAAAAAATGAATGATGTGAGACATTATGTTAATTCAAATTATGATTTAGGTGACAGTGTAGATGATTTTATCAATACAATGAATGATCCTAGTTCATTAAATATGGATGAGCTTGTTGCTTACTATAAATTCAAAAAAGGAATGGTAGCACCTACTAATGTAAATAATGCTACAGCTCCTTCAAGTAATTTTCAGCAAGTAAAAAGAGCACAGTCTGTACCAACACCTATGGGGGTTCAGCCAGCTCAAAGTAACGCTCCTACTGACGCTAGTGAAGGATTTATGGATTTGCTTATTAATAATGACAAACACAATAATATCCTTTAAGGAGGAATAAAATGGCAAACTTAAAAACAAGTACTCCATCTACTGCCTTTAATACGCAGGGTGGCCCAGCCATAGATAATATAAGAAGAACGTTTGGCATTGGTGATAAGGTTGCGGAATTAGCTCCAGAAACATCAATTTTCTTCTCATATTTATCTAAACTAGGCAAAAAACCTATTGACGAGACAGTATGGAGACCACTAGAATATAGAAACCAATGGCAAAGACGTAATTTTACTGCTATCCAAAAGAAAGTATCTGACTCTGGCTCAGACTGGGTAGATGTAACAGCTGTTAATGCTTCAGGTGCAGGCGCTGATGCGGCTACTCACGTATTCTTTGAATGTGATTACAACCACCAAGGTAAAGTACTAAAAGGTGGAACTGAAATGGGTACTAATACTACTGGTAACTATTCACCAATCTTCTTAACAAAAAATCAAGTTCTTAGAATTGATGGCGTAGCATATAAATTAACTGCTGAGCCTACAATTTTAAAACATGATGGAACTAACTGGGACGAAGATACTTCAGGCGATAAAGGTATCGCTCGAGGTGGTGTTGCTGTTGTGCCTATTGCTAATTTAGTAGTTGTTTCTACTAATACAGCAATTTCTGCAGCGGTAGAAGCTTGGTCTAAAAAAGGTCAAGTGATGGGTTCTCAATGGGATGAGGCTTCAGGCGCTCCAGAAGGTTTCAGAGATGAGCTTTCTAGTGCAGAGTTTTATACTCAGATATTCAAAACAGCTGTACCATTAATGAGTGGTTCAATGATGGCTACTAAATACAGAGGCTACGCTAATGAGTGGCAACGTATTTATGCAGAGCATCTTAAAGCACACAAAATGGATCTAGAAAATGCTTTCTTATTTGGTTATGGAAAGTATAATACTGCTGATACTAGAACATCTTGGGGTATCATACCTTTCTTAGAAGCACAAGGTGGTAAAAGATATGAGTTCAACTATGATGGTGGAACTGCTGCTGCTACTTCAGATGCTACTTATGACGTTAAAGCTGGATTTAACTACGATGGTGTAGTTGATGTTATGGATGACTTCATGAGTTATGAATCTGGAAATAGTGGTAAAAAACTATGTTTAACATCTAGAAAAGTTATCAACAATTTACATAAAATGGGTGACGGCAACTTCTTGTCTAATTCATTTAGTAAATCTGATGGTTCTGCAACTAACAACAAAGAAGTATTTGCTGCTAGTTTAAATGTTAAACCTTCAAGCTTTATGCCTATCGATATTACTTCAATATCAACTTCTTATGGATCTATGAATTTCGTAGCACATCCATTATTTAGAAATGATATGGAAGATAAAGCGGTATGTATCGACCTTGGAAACGTATCTTACAGACCATTAAGTGGAAATGGAGTATCTCGTGATACATTCGTTGAAACTAATGTTCAAGGTAATGATATTGACGGCAGAAAAGACATGATTATAACAGAAGCTGGTTTAGAGGTAATGTTACCTGAAACTCACGCTGTTATTGATTTTGTTTAATCTATAACGTAAAAATGAGCCCCTGCTTTGTGTGGGGGCTCTAAAACATTGGGGAATTATGGCAAATTTTAAAACACGAGTTCTAGGAATATTAGGGCAAGACAATAGCGATTACTTATCAGATATAGCAGATATGCCTGGCATAGTTACTAATTCTTTATGGGAAATGGCTCAAGTATTACCACCACAATTTTTATTGTCAGAATCAGTTTCAAATCCAGTAGATATTGAAAATTTAACTAATGGTCAAGAAGCTCCTTCTGATAACGTGGATATTGCTGATACTATAGTATTGCTTGTAATTAGAGTTTCTGCTGGTCCTCATATAGTAAATAGTGAAAACAATATAACTGAAGAAGTATATCTTACAAGACCTTGTAAACAAATAAATATAGAAGAAAGTCATAAAGCATTAGATTCTAATAGTATATATTTTGCTACTAACTTATCTCCAGTTTATTGGATTGAAAATGGAAACAAATTAAAAACTGCCCCTGAAACTACAGGATATACTGCAACTAGTGGGACTCCTAATGGTTTAATTTTACCCGATGGAAAAAGTGGATTAAATCTGTACAAATATACTAGACAGGTGTTTACAGATGCAACTTGGGAAACTGCAAGTGATTTTACAGGTATTCCAGAAGGCACTGAAGATTTAATTTGCAAAAGAATAGCAGTAGAAGTTCTTAATCAAAAGATACTTAATGCAGGGACACAAGATGAAGATCAAGAAATAGTTCAGATTTTACAAGCTAATAGAACATTATTATCTGAAGATATTGGAAATCAAGTAAAACTTTTAAATGATCTTTGGGAGACTAAATGACACAAAAAGAGCTTATAGAAATTATACAACAACATCACCCTAAAACTGGTGAAACTTTAATTAGAAAGGCTTTAAATAGAGCCCAAGATGATTTTGCAGCAAAAACTAGTATAGTTGAAGTTGCTACAGATGGAACAGATGTTACTGTAGCTGGTCAAAGGTATTATAGTTTGCCTCCTGAATTATTAGAATTAAAAAGAGTTGAATTAGGCAATATTTCAATTAAAAGATTAATATTTAAACCTATAGAAGGAGATATTACATAATGGCTTCAATAGATTATAGAGATAAATATTTTTACTTTGTAGATGACCATAGATTAGGATTAGTAGAAAATAAAACAACTGTTAGTGTAAATGACCCTGATTATCAAAGTATTCAAAAGGCAGGAGAAAGTATAAGATTATTTTATGTTAGTAGACCTATACCTTTTGGTTCAGATTTAACAAAAAGTAGTGAAATACCTGACCAATTTCATGAAGCTTTAACTTATAAAGTAATATCAGATTTATACAAATTACCAGGAGATTCCTTTAATTTGCAATTAGCAGGATATTATGATCAACAATATATGTTAGCTCTTAGAGAAGCTAAAAAATATGCTTCTAAACATAGACAATCAGGAGGGGTTATTACACCTATAGATTATTAATGGCATTTAACAGAGCAAATATATCGACAACAAGTACTTTTGAAAGAAGTGGAACAATAACTACTAGTGATACTCCTGCTTTTCAACTTTGGAGTAATGTATCTAATCCTGCTTTACAAAAATGGGATTTAGGTAAAGGTTTTACATTAGATACTAATAGCACAACAAAAGAATTAAATTTTAATTACAATAATGAAGTGATCCTGACTATAGCTAGTACAGGACTTAGCAATTTTGAACAAACTACATTAAATCTAAACAATTATAATTCATTCCCCTTATCTGGACAGATGGGGGAAATGGCAAATGTTCAAGGTTATTTGTATGTTTGGACAGATTAAAGGAGAGTAAAAAATGGCAACATGGAAAAAAGTCTTAACTGAGGCCGACATTAAAGATGAAGATAATATGTCCTCAGACTCGGCAACGGCAGTTGCCAGTCAACAATCAATAAAAGCATATGTAGATGCAAGCATTCCAACAGAAGCAACTAATGTTACTGTTACCGCAAATAACAGTACAGATGAAACTGTATATCCAGTATTTGTAGATGGCACAACAGGTACACAAGGTATAGAATCGGATTCAGGTTTGACATATAATCCTAGTGGAGGTGCTTTAACAGCTACTAAATTTACAGGTAGCATTGCTATTGGTGGCAATACAATGAATGATATTGATGTTACGTCTGAAGCGACAGACGAAGATGATCATTTAATGAGTGCTTTGGCAATAAAAAATAGAATAGATGATTTAAAATCAGCAACTACATTTAATTTAGCAGCAGATTCAGACGCTGATGGTTTAGCTGCAGCTGCAAAAATAGTTGTACATGATGAAACAATGACATTTGTAGGTGGAGCAGCACTTGATACAAAAATAACTGGAGCACAAAGCATTACATTTGATGTTGATTTGACAGAATTAGGAAATGTGAGTGCTTGTGATTATGATTCTGATTATATTGCAATGACTGTAAGTGGATCAAACGCTAAAATGGCTCCGAAGCTATTATTTCAAGAAATGGATCAGTTTACAGGAAGTGATACTTTAACTATTGGTGATTCTGGAAATGATATGACTTTGAATCTAAGAGGTAACGTTACTGTTGGAGGAAATTTAACTGTAAACGGAGGTACTACAACAATTAGCACTACACAATTAA
>VTLG01006490.1_pt1 | contig 13978 bp, 15 predicted proteins | sample 4694571 | NCBI WGS metagenome assembly VTLG01 (sample SAMN12604809, study PRJNA352737) | marine metagenome | biome: ENVO:00000447; feature: ENVO:00000209|ENVO:00000569|ENVO:01000036; material: ENVO:00002151; isolation source: viral sequences binned using virsorter ...
TTCTTTCTTTTAATTCTTCAACCATACATCTCCTCTAGAGTTGTCATTGATATTGTTCGTACATCTTGGATATGATTATCAAAAATAACCAATTCGCACAATCCCCAAAACCAACCAGTAGTTGATAATTTAGCATAACTTTCTACATGGTGTTGTGGCAATGAACATCCAGCATTTACGACTCTTACATAGTTTGATTTTCCTATTTTAGCACATCTTACATCATTAAATTTATGCGTATGGCCGAACACAACATCAAAAATACTATGTTGTCCTATATTACGCTCAACACTAACACCACCAAATTCCCTTCCCATAGTGTTAAAAGGTACATGCGTGAACCCTACTCCATCTATAAAATAGAATTCCCCATATTCACTAGCAGTCCAACCATACTTCTTTAAAGTTTTTAATAACTTATTTTTTCCCATATTATAATATTCAGGATTTTTATCTTCCCATTTCCATAATCTGTTTTCATGGTTTCCAAGAGTACAATGCTTTTTGACTTTATAATTACCGATACCTTTGTCTAATTCGTATAAGGCACTATCAAAAGAACCTATATCATCTAAAAATGTTCCTTTGTTTCTTCTTGCTTGCATAGTTGCATTATCAATATGCCAACAACAACTATCTAAACTTAAAAAATCTCCTATCTGAACAATGTGATCTGGTTTTGTTTTTTTAATATGCTTACCCATCCATAAAAATCTTGCTTTAGGAATAGTTGGTCCATCGTGTGCGTCCCCAATAACTAAAACTTTAGTTGTCTTCATAGAGTTTTTCTATACAATTTATACTTGTCTATCAAGTTATTTATACTGTCGTTTTTTCCTTACATGCAAATCTAATATATATTCCATTTTCATTTACACCTTGTCTGCCTATTTCTTTTGATTTTTTTAATGATTCTGAATACCCAGCATTTAAACATTCATACATATCGTTAAAGTAAGTTGGAAATTCATAAGGAGGTAAACATACTCCAGTATTAAATGAACACATATATAAAAATAGAATTACTTTCATAATTTTTATATACCGAAATTTTAAGATAAGATAAACCTACCTTGCGTTGTTAGGTACACCTTTAGAATTTACAAATGGTGCTTCTGCAAACGCCATGAATAAATATGTGTTGCCATCTGAGTTTAATGCACCATTATTTGTTCTTGGTCTAAAACCAGTTGAAAGTAAATCTATATCTTTATCGCTTAATTGCGTATCACTTCCATCTGCTAATAAATAAGCATTATCAGAATTATATCCTCTTTTATTATCATAAATTGTCCATGATAAATTGTCAGCAGTACCCTTAATCATAACCCATGCGGGCTTAAATCCACAATAAACAAAACTTCCATTTGATGATTCTCCATTTCCAATATAGGTAGAAATTTTACAATAGCCCTGTACATCACCAAACGCATAAGCAATTATACCCTCGCCACTAGCATTTATATCATTTGAATTACCTGAACTACCAGCAACAATGCTAAATAAACTTGTTGTATTATTGTAAGTGTAACCACCAGCAGAAGCCGCATCACTTTTCATAGCTGACGCATCATGTAAATACATACTTCTTTCATCTGCCCCAACTGCTTCGCCAACATTAACAACCCACGCAGATTCTCTTTGTCTGTTTTTTACAAATATAATTTTTGGTTTTACACCAAGTCCATGACCTACTGTTGTATTTGTACCAGAGCCAGACCAACTAATAATACTAAATTTTGAAGTTGAATTTACTGATACAGTAGAAGTAATACCACCATCTGAATTTGAAGTACCTGAACCATTTGCGTTCCAAAACCATCCTACATAACTATCACTTCCATTATAAAAACCATCACTATCACTAAAAGTTACACCATCACTATTAAAACTTCCTATTGCGGCAGTTCTTTCCGCAATATTTTCATCTGATTTTAAAAAATATTTTGCTGGTGAAGTTCTTACAGTATCATACATAACATGAGAATGACTTGCGTCTGTTGATTTTACCCAAACTAAATCAGGCGACATATCCTCAGAACCATCTAAAGTTATTGTTATTCCAGTACCAGAATTATTCCCGTCCCAGATTTTACATTGGAAGTGAAGTTCAGGATTATCTATTGTTGTATAAGCCATTATCCAAACTCCGCTAGGTTTTTTGTACATAATGCGTAATATCCACTAGGTACTGCGTATTCAAAATTTCCATAGCCATTACCATCTGCGTTTCCAGATGTAATACTATATGGTGGAGAACCAAAATTATATTCTACAGTAGAATTATCTATTGATGAATGCGGCATAACTAAATCGCTTGAAGAAGCTAAATTAAAATTACTTACTATTGCACTTCCATTTTTATAAATTGTTATTTGTCCATAACTTCCACCATCCATATTTAAAGCCACTCCCATAATTTCACCACTAGAAAAAGTTCCATAGTCAGCAGTTGTATTTGAACCATCGGTATTCATTTCACCCCCATCATGATTATAAAATGATGTTGTGCCTGTTGTATTTTGTGGATTTTGTGCTTCTTCATCAACATTTTCTTGTTGAACTCCATGTTGATGACTTGACATTGTTCCTGTTAATTTAATTTCCCAAAACCATTTTCCCTTTGAAACACCCATAGTTCCTTTAGCACCCGACCAACCTGAACTATTAGTAATTTTTAAATTTCCTTCAGAAAATGTTGGATCATCATATTGCTTGTATAAAGGATTTAAAGTACAAAAATTATTTGTGCAAGTATCTATGCTTTGGTCCTCTGATGTAATACCACTTGATACAAAATGATTTCCTTGTCCACTAACATCTGCACCAATTTTATTACTTGCATTTGATTGTATTAATAAAACAGTATCGCTATCAGAAGTAAAAGGCGATGTAGGTGCTGTAAAATTTCCTGTATATCTTGCTGTGCTTGATAATCTTATGTCGTCTAAATATCCTTGAAAATCATTTGAACCAGCAGAAGATTCGCCTATTGTTGGAGTACCATCAGAAGCTTGACTACTTGAATCTCCTGTCAATGGAGTTCCAACCGATGTACCATTTTTATACATTGTAAAAGTTGTTCCATTTCTTACGCAAGCATAGTGTGTCCAAGTATTTAATGATATAGCTGAGGGGTCTCTTGGTAAAGTTCCTGAAATAGAAGCATCATACCATTCAAATTTATCAGCACCAGAAAATTCTAAATTAAATCCATGATCGTTACCGCCATTTGGTCTTGTTTCAAAAATAGCCATTTTACCTGAACCAGTTTTATAGCACCAAAATTCAAAAGTAAAATTTCCTGTTCCAAAATCAAAATCTGAACTATCAGCAATATCTAAACTATCATTTGTGCCATCAAAATAAATACTAGAATCATTAAATTTAGCTTGTGTAACAGAATGATTTACATTTCCTGTAACTGTAATTGCTCTAGCATTTGAACTTCTATCTATAAAGTTTGTGCTTGTTTCATCTTTTTCAAAATCTAAATAAAAACCATTTGTACCAAATGTTAAGCCAGATACATCTTTAGGTTTCCAAATTGTCGGACTATCACTATCAAATTCTCCAAATTCTGTAGGTGCTAAATTTGCATTATTTATAAAACACATTTCAGCTAAATATCCGTCCATTTCTTCTGCACCATCGCCTTTATCTCCAACATACATTGCTGTACCTGAAGCATTCCAATAACTATCTAAATTTAAAGCTGGATTAACATCTGCCGCAAAAGAAGTAACTTCTGTCCCATTTACAAAAAGTTTCATACGATCACCCGCAGTTGAATTGTCAGTATCCCAATGTGCAACAATATGATACCAAGCTGAAACATCTGTAAATTTTTGATTAGTTGCTAATCGTGCAGTATAGCCACCAGAGTATTGATAAAAATTTATTGTGTCATCACTATCAAATCTTAATTGAGTATTATTAGAACCTGTAAGTCCATTAAACATTGTTTGACTTCCATTTGATATACTGCTTCTTTTAACCCAACAACTCCAAGTCCATTTTCTTAAACTTCCTGAACTACTAGGAGTATGAGTCATATTTGGTCCATCAGCACGATTAAACCTACATGAGTTGGCTACTTCATAATCACCACCTATTTCTGAAGCTACATTTCCTGATGGAATTGTTGGTAAAGGCATTAAACCTCCAATCTTGGAAATTCTCCTAATGGTCTTTCCATTACTATTGGTTCGCCCTCATCAGCTGTATTAACATATTTATAAAGAGTTGCTAAAGCATCTACATCACTTGCATTATCAATAGCAGTTTCCATTTCATTTGATTTTGCTCTTATGTTTGCTCGGTATGTTGTTATATTTGCTGGAATAGTAAAAGTATTATCATCTAATGCTTTATGATTATACCAGTCTGTTAATTCTAATAATCCACTTGCTTGTTGTTTTATACTTTCTTTTTTTTGAGATTTTAAACCTTTAATAACAACAACTGGATCAAGTTCTTCTCCAGCTTCATCTGTTGCATTTCTATCGTTTAATTCTTTTGGTGTTGCAGTTCCATAACTTGCTGTAACTTGTCCATCTGCATAGTTAAAAGATTGATTTGTATTGTTATAATATTCTTCATCTTTCTTATTAGAATTATCAAATACTATTTCATAAATACCAATAGCTTCTAATTCTTCTGTGCTCCATAATTCAAATATTTTTCTTGAGTGACGAGTTTCGCCAATAACCATAGATTTTGGATTTTTAATAATTTTTGTAATTGCGTTATCTTCTACTAATGCCCACATATTTTAACTTTCACTTAAATTCATTGTTCTACCAACTTCTTGCCATACTGCTCCATTGTATCTGAATACATGAATATCAGTTTTACCATTTGTTGCTGTTTCTGTTGGTTCTGTACTTGCAGAAAATTCAAAAACTGTATTCCATCCGATAGTATGCGCTCCATCGAAGTTTAATTCTAGACAAATAAATGCACCCTCAACTGGATTACTTGGTGCAGAAAAAGTCGTATTTTCTGTTGTTAAATGATATGCGTTTGGTTTTGCTTGTGCATCCCAAGCAACTGCATTTGAAGAAGATGTTAATGCTTGTTGTGGTATGTAAGCTAAATCATTAAATTTAATTGCTCCAGTTCCATTTGTTGTAATATCTATATCGCCATTTGCTCCATCAGTAATTACAATAGAACCTGAGTTTGTACTTGAATTAGTATCAAGTTTTAAATCATAAGCACCATTTGATGATATATGCCCAATTTCTGAACCACCACCTACACTAACTAAATCTGTTTTAAGAACTACATTTCCAGTTCCATGAGGGTTAATATCTACATCAGCATTTGAAGCTGAAGTTATATCTTGTCCATTAATATCTAAATCTCCACCAAGTTGAGGAGAGGTGTCATTAACAATATCAAATGCAACTGTACTATCAGTCCAATCAACAGTATTAGCTGTTGAGTTAATTGTTCCTAAAGAAATATGTCCAGCACCATCATATAATTTTAAAACCCAAGCAGTTGCTCCACCACTTGTGTCTATCCAAATTGTCCCTTGTGCAATACTGCCAGGGGCAGATGTTCCTATGTGTGATGTGTTTACTGCACCAAGAATATTATTTAATTCACTACGAAAAGCACTAAATCCTTGATTGGCTAATGATACATCTGTAACTTGACTCATATATTTTTATTAATCCTTTCCATTTATTTATATCATAAATACTATGATTTCAAGCCATAGCCCTTACTTACATAGTCAAATGTTCTATTTTGTGCTGCACCTGACGCATTATAAAAAGTTATAGTAAATCCTGTTTTTGTTTTAGAAGTAATAGCATAATAATCCCCAGTTGTCATATTTTGTGCGGCTATTCCAACTGCTGGAGAAGCATAGAAAGCATTTGTATAAGTTATTGCTTTTGCTCCAGCACCACTAGCAACATCTTCGCCACTTTCTAATCTTTTTTCTAATACTAATTTTATTTGCATTTTTGAAACTTCAGGTCTAGCTTTGTTATTTCCACTTGTTAATTTTAATCTAAATTTAAAATATCTACCTTTTACAGTAGCTTGTTGAGAAATATCTTGATAAGTTGAAATAGCACCTAAAGAAGTTTCACTAGAACCTACTTGTAAATAAGCATCGCAATTTGTTCCAGCACTACCATCAAAAGGACCTTGTGCATTATCAAAAAGTGAAGCTCCTCGACCACTATCAAATAAATCATATAAATCATTTGCAATCATATTAATAGTTGATTGAAAAGTTGCATCATAAACTGCGTCCAACGACACTTCAGTTGAACCAATATATAATCCTGATGATTCTATATTTTTATTATAATAAGTAGGATTTGAAGTTTGATCTGTTCCACCTAAATCAAAATCTCCACTTGGAGAATCAAAATTTCCAACAGTAGAATCGAATAAAGTTATTGTATCTAGAGTTGCTACATCTTCGTCATTTGAATCCATAGCTTTAACACAATCTCCATCGAAAGTACCATTCCAAGTTTGTCCTGTTACAGCACTAGCAGATTCTTCATTATAAACTGCAACATCTTTAAAATGTTCTAATCCTGAAATATTTGAATAAACAATTTTTTCATTATCAGATTCATTCCCTAATTTATCAACTGCTTTAATTAAAAAAGCACCAGTACGAGCATTGATAGTAACATTGTTAGATTTTCTTCTAACAACTTGTGTCAAATTAGTTGAACTTGCCCAACTAGCATTACTTGTTACATCTTGATAACGAATTGCATAATAAGAAACATCAAGGTCTGAAACTGGTTCCCAAGATAATTGCATTTGATTTGAACCAACCATTGAAATAGATAATTCATTTACATCTGATGGAGTATCTGTTGCACCAACAACTGTATGTGTGCCTGAAACATAACTTGAAGAAACACCCATTGAGTTAATTGCTTTTACTCTTACTGAATATTCTATTCCATCAACGACATTTAATTGATGATAATTTAATATTGTTGCTAACCCAGTAGCAATAACTTTATAATTAGCTTCAGAAGTTTTTTTAGTTTCAACTTGATAGTATTGAACAAACTTATCAGTACTAGCACCTACTAAAATATTTAATCTAGTTATTACAACTCCATCTGAATATTCAATTAATTCATCTGATATTGTTACACTTGCTGGAGCAGAAACAGAAAAAGGATTAGGTAAAGTAGTGTCAGGAATAGTTGATACTTGTGATTGGGTTGCCCAAGTATAATAACTTGCTTGATATTCTGCCATCTGTAATTCGACAGTTAAATCTTCATTAATTTGCATACCTTGTACTCTAAATGTTTTAGCTGAAAATGATGGAGTTGCGTGAGTAATATTAACTAATTCTCCAACCATTAAATCCATTCCAGTTGCATCACATCTTAAAGAAACATTCATATTATTTCGACTTCTTCTACAAATTACTTCTGCTATTTCTTGTGCTTGATATGGAGAAGTAATAGATGGATAGTCAAATCTTCCCTCTAATATAAAGCCACCATCTGCTGTTTTCATATTTGCGTGTTGGTCTGCACTTGCTAATCCACTATCATCTATTGGTGGCCATTGTGCTTCATCAGTTTGATAATTTTTATCAGGATTTACAAAGGTTACTATTACACGATTATATCTAGAATTTTTATTTAAACTAGAAACTTTAATTCCTCCAATAATATTATCTTCTGTCAATGATACACTTGCTGAACCAGTAGATTCTGCAATAGCTTTGTATTCTCCATTTGCATAATTTAGATAACCTCTAAATCCTGAAACCATTTCTTTTAAATTTTCAATACATTTTTTTTTAGTATCTACGACATAATTCATATCTAATAAATCAATCGCACTTGCTGAACCATAAGGAGTAACATTTACATCACAAACTTCAGAAGCTGTTTGCCAATCTGCATAATCTCCATCAAAATAACTATTTGCAATACCAAGACCAAATCTAGAATTTCTCATATAATCCAAAGTACACCAGACAGGATTGTCAGACCATTCCCAAGTTGAAGCTGTATCTTCTCTATGTGAACCTGTACCTCCAGTTTTTGTTCCATCTAAATTTGCTTGGTAAACTTTTCTACCTTTTATTTCTGCGTGTACTGCTGGTATTCCCATAAAACAATCTTCACTCCATTTGAATTTTAAAGCTAAATAACTCACACCTCTTAATCTATGATTAGAAGTCCAAGATGATAATGCACCAACTGTTGTATTATAAGTTTGATCGTCCCTACCATCATACCAAGTAACAGTTATTTTAGAATCACTATCTTTATAAAAATTAGAATCTCCACTACCAACTGTTCTTTCTGTTCCATGTAGTAATGTTCCAGACCATGTTACTTGTTTATCATCAACATAAATTTTTTCACAAGATTCAACTTGTCCCTCACATAAAGCAATAATCATATATAAAAATTCGTTATCATCTCCAGATGTTTCTAAAAATGCTAAAGTCCCACCAACTTTTCTCTTGCCATAAATAACTGGAATAGGACCATTAGCTGATTGTTTATTTAATAAAACTCCTTTTGCATTTTGTTCAGCTCCAGTATCCATATTTGGAGTATCAGGATTTTTGGGTTTATTTAACCAACTAATAATTTGAATACCGATTGATATAGCTGTAAACCAACCTTGATATTTACTCCAAAAACTACTTATTTTTGAAAAAGCTCTGCCTGCTCCACTAACAAAATCTGTTGCCCAACTAACAACATCACTAAAGAAAAAAGATTTAATTCCTGTTTTAAAAAATGGTTTTCCATATCCACCCCATTTTTTTAATTTCTTTTCTTCTAGTTTATTAATGTAAGCAATAAACTCGCCTTTAGGTGCATGTTTATTTAATATCTTTTTTGCCCACTTAATTTTTAAATTTTGCCACCATTTAAACATTATTTTCTACCCCATCGAATATCTCTTACTGTTAATGCTGAAAATTCAAAACCTTTATCTCCTGAAAAATGTCTTTGTTGAGAATTATCAGAAGTGCTTCTTCCATTTATTTTTTCAAAGTTTCCAAAATGATTAGTTGCTTGTAATGATATAGTTGCCATATTTCCACCATCTTCAATTTGAAAGTCAGATAAACTTCCATGAAATAATAAAAAAGGATCAGCAATACATCCAGTACCACTAACAATACCTCTATAAACTTTTATATCTGTTCCAATTACATCGTTATTTAAACAAGTAGAAACAATACTTTGATCTACTGCTGAAAAAAATATATCTATTGCATTTTTAATTGGAGTATTTGATTCAGGTACTTGACTTATTCCTATTAATATTCCATCTGCATTATAAGTTTGAGAAGAACCCTCTATATCATCTACTATATCAAAAGAGTTATCTGTTTTTCTTACTGGTGTTGAGAAACCTAAATATACTAAATGGCAAAATGTAGGCGTATCTGCTAAAGCATTTTTTACTGCTGTTGTTAATCCTCGTGCCATTTATTTTTTCCATTCATTACTTCGTATATCCTGATGAATCGTATTTATCTTTTACAATTTTAATTATTCTTATTCTTCCCATATCTTCTTCAAGAACTGCATCTATCTTTCCACAAGCCATTCTAACATTTTGAGGATTAACTGAACGCTCTACTGTTCTTTTTGCTTTCAAACATGATGACATTTTTTGGTCTTTAATATAGGTATGTTCAATAACGCCACCTTGATAAAACATACATAAAGCTATTACGCCTTTAGTGATTACTTCCATTTGCCCTTACCTTATCTTTTAATTTTTCTATTTCTTCTAAAAGTCTATCAACATCTTTTTGAAGTCTTGTTATATTTGTTGCGTTATGTCTGCTTTCCTTTATTTCTACTTGCATATCTTCAACATCAGTTAAAATTGATTCTATTAATAAAAATTGTTCGCTATCTGCTGGCAAAGAACCCATCTCGCCTCTTGGCCATTTAATTCTAAATTCTGTATTTTTATCGACATCAGTAATCATTAATTTTCCATTAGTTTCAATATGGTTTAATCTTTCAATAATTCCAAAATACGCCCATACTCCTATTGCTACAGCACCTATGATACTTAACAAATTTTTTAATGGCATATCAATAGATGTATTTTCATTTACTTTCATTAAAACGCCTCGCAAACATCAAATTCATAATTGTATTTATCATTAAATCCTAAATCGTATTGCTGAACCCTAGTATCTAAATAAACTGTAAATGGAACATCATCATAAGTTACAGTTTCATCGTTCGCTAAATTTTCAATAATTGGTGGTTCTATTGTTACAGTTGCCGCATTACTGGATGGAGTAACATCGGCAACAACCATGTAAACTTTTGTATGATTTGCAAATTTTATAAAATCTCCAGCTTTAAGAGAACCAGCAGAGTCAGCATTAAATCCATCAATCGCTATTGTAGTATCTCCAGCAGTATGAGCTCCATTAACAGATATTGTTGTAGTTTCAGAACCTAATGCATCTTTTATTTTTGGAGGTATAACTGTAAATGTTTCTTTTTGTCCTCTTTGTTTTGTTATAAAAGCAAGTATAGGTGCAAATTCTGCTCTAGTTAAATTTACATATTTACAAGTAAACTTCCATCTTTGATTATCAATCTTTCTAGCAAATCGTCTACCACTATCAGATAGTGAAACTAGAGTATTGCTTTCATCTTTAAAATTAAAAGCATTAAAAACTGGAGATGTTGGTAATTGCCCACTCATTAAATTATGTTTCCTCTACCTTGTTGATTTACTGCACTATTAATCATTCCTACTATTAATCCTCTTTCATTTGCTAATAACTGTTGAAACCCTCTTGTATCAACTGCATTTATATTAAAACTTACATTGACTGTTCTACCATCTTGATTAGGCAAGATGTACCCAGATTGACCTGGCACAAACATTTCTGGACCACGCTCACCAATTCTATATGCTTTCTCTGCTGAAACTGGACCACCATCTGCTCTACCTGAATATGTTTGCGACCTGATTGCTGAAACTTTTGCAAAACCTAAAGCTAAACTACTTGCCGCTAAAGCAAAATTAAGAGGAGGTGGATAGCCACTATTCAATGCTTTGTTAAATGAACCAATCGCATCTATAATTGCTTCAGAAATTTTCCATGCTTTAAATGCCTTAAATGCTCTTTTAGATGTTGTGCTTAAAATTGCTAAAGTATCTTCCTGATTTTTCTTTAATAATTCTCTGCCAGCATCGTCTCTTTCTTTATCTCTTTGAGCTTGTTCTTTTTTTAATTTTCTTATTCTATGAAACTTCTCTACTTCTAATCTTATAAGTTCTTCATTTTTATCTTTTGCGTTTTGAATAGCATCTTTTGCCGCATCAATATCCCATTGTCTTTGTATTTCTAATAATCTTTCTGTGCTAAAAATTTCCGTACCATCTTCTAAATCTTCTTTTAATTTATTAGTTTCTTCTCTAAACGCTCTTAATTTTTCAGTTAGATAAACTATTGTTGCCGCTAAAACTGTTGCACTACCAAATATAATATTTTTTTTAGTTTTTAAATTTAGGGCTGTCATTGCAGCATTTGTACCCCAAAGAGCCATTGTAACACCTTTAATTGCTATTACTACTTCTCCTAAAAATAAAACCATTTTTGTTGCTATAAGTGTTTTAAATGCAAACAATAATAAATCTGCTTGTTCAACTAAAAATACAATAGCATTTGCTGTTTTTTCTACTGCAACAGCAAGTCCTCTACCAAATGATTCTGCTAATTCTGTTATTTTTTCTTGGTGGGTATCAAGGAATACATTTAAGTCGCCAAATTTTGCTTTTAGTGTTGAAAAGAAAGCTGACTCAACAGTTTCCATTTGAAACTTAAACCATTTATCCCCTAACATTGATAATGTTCCAGTAAAGGTATTTGCCATCTCGTTAGCCGCATCCCCAAACGCTCCACCTTTTCCAAACAATTCAAAAAATCTTTCTTTTGTTTCTTCTATAGTAACTTTAGCACCAGCTTGAAATCCCATTAAAGCACGAACACCTCTATCTCTAAATAAATCTGCCGCACCTATACCAGCACCAAATGATCTTTGTATTTGTTCTGCTGTAGTTCTAAAATCTAGACCAGTTACTGCCGCAACATTACCAGTAATTTCCAACATTTTTGCAAGTTCATCTGCGTCTTTAGTTACAACAGCTAGGTTTCCTGAACCTTGTGCAATTTGTTCTAGAGAGAAAGGTACTTTTGCCGCAAACTTGGTTAATTCTCCAAATGCTTTGTTTCCCTCTTTTGTTGTTTTAAATAAAAATTTAAATCTTAATTGTAAGTTTTCAACATCTGTTGCTGTTTTAATAAATGATTTAGCAACCATTCCAGCACCTAAACCTACTAAAGCACCTTTGACAGAAAATACAGATTTTCGTATACCATTTAAACTTCTTCTAATTCTACCAAATGCTTGTTTGGTTCTGTCTTTTGCGTCTATATCAAATCGTAATTTATTTCTTGCCATGTTTACTTGCGTTTAATTTATGTTGTCTTTCTTCCAGTTTTAGATAACCCATCCAATATTGAAATTCTTCCATAGACATACTCATAACCTCATTAATAGTTATTTTCAACCTATCTGCCAAATAGAATGCGTTGTGAAGTTCGTTGTCTTTAGATAATTTTTTTTTCGACGCTATATGCGTCTTTAAAGTACAGTATTTCTGTTGCGATGGCTGACACTACATCAGGGTCCACCTTATTCATTAGCCGATCTCGATCATCAGGTGTAAATACTTTTTTACCATCTTTATCTTCTGATTTTAAAATTAATGCGTCTACCATCATAGATGATATGTCATCATTTTTTGAACCAAGATTACGATACAGTTTTCTTTTTTCTGAAAGAGTTAAAGGTTTAGCATAAATAGTAGTATTCCATTCAGGAACATCTATTTGTTTTCTTTGAATTGAACTGAATTGTTCTTCTGCGTGGTCTAAAATAGAGATTGGTTTTTTAACTTCGTCAGACATAATTGACTTCTACCCCATAGGAGTAGAAATGTCAATTATACTGTTGATCTACTTAAAGCACCAGTTAAAGTAGCATCAAAAGTTGCTTCAATTATACCATCAGTTGGAATAGAAATGGAATTACCAGTAACTAACCATGTTCCTGAATAGTAATAATCGCTAGAGTCAGTACCTTCAGGAAATAAATCTAATGCAACAGATGAACCCTCTGCAAGAGCAATTTGTCCATTTGTATCAGTTTCATCCCAAAAACACTCAACACTAACAGTAGCACCTTTTTTTCCTACTTGGTATGTTTTAGATGTGTCAGTTAAAGTTGTATCTTCTAATAATTCTGCTGTCGTGTTAATCGTAAAACTTCTCACTTCAGCAATAGTATTAGTTCCAATTTTAACTACACCACTTGAACCAGTATGATTTGCCATTATTTAGTATCCTTGTTTTTTTTCATATTGTTTATGATAGGTTTCTTAATATCAACCTTGTCATGTTTTGTGTAGCCCATTTTCAAAAAATATTCAACCATATCTTTTGATGTTTCTACAACATCGCCTTTTGGTGTTTTTAATTTAACTCTATTATTTGCCATAATTATATTCCAGTTTGAACTGCGTTCTCTTTAGTAGCATAAGAGATTGCGTAAGTAAACCTAGCCAATCCAGTTTTTTGACTACCACTATCAAACTCATATTCTGTACTTACTAATTTAGTATCGTTTGCATGTCCACCCCTAGTTACATCAGAACACATTGCTTCTTCAACTTCTTCTGCAATCGTATCTAAAGTATCATCTAAATTAGCTGTACCTCTACAATGAGCTTCTATTATTACATTTAAAGTTCTTATCACACTTCTAGTTCCAGCACCCAAACTATATTGATCTACTGTTTCGTCATTCGTATAAACTATTAATGCCGGAAGATTACCAGTTTCTAAAGGAAAATATCTTGTTTCATAAACATTAGAACCAGTTGTAGATAA
>VTLG01008689.1_pt1 | contig 13977 bp, 23 predicted proteins | sample 4694571 | NCBI WGS metagenome assembly VTLG01 (sample SAMN12604809, study PRJNA352737) | marine metagenome | biome: ENVO:00000447; feature: ENVO:00000209|ENVO:00000569|ENVO:01000036; material: ENVO:00002151; isolation source: viral sequences binned using virsorter ...
GGTGCGTGCGATTAACAATGTCGGAAACGCAAACTGGTCAAACACTGATGACGGAAGTACGTTGGAAGACACGGCTGGAAGCCTAAACCTGGCTGACTCTGTAACGGTTGACACTATTCTCATAAGCCCAACAATTTCAATCTCTGACGGCGTTCCGACTCCAACAGTGACACAGCTTCAATTATTCGTTGACGGCGCACTTGAACAGACATTAAACCAAAATCAAGCTGTAGCAAAGGGAGCAAGTCATACGTTTACTCCTGAGATTTCTTATGCGTTTACTGACGAAGCTACACATACCTTCCTGGTAGTGGCAACGGTTTCAAATTGGGACGGTAGCACCGTATCAATATCTGGAAGTCTTACAAATTCGGCTGTCTATATCCCACAGTATAACTCAAAAGGATATGCTTACACGCATGAGCGAACAACTGACCAGCTTACACTTGATATGACAGTCGATAGAGAAATGCCTGGCTCCTGGTCTTTACAATGCAACTTCGCGCCAGGTAGTGATATAACAAACAAGTCCTGGAATAATCAGACATCTATCGTGACTTATGTCGGTCAGGAAACCGTAAGCGCTGATGAAAATGTTTACATCGAATGTTATGATGGAAGTCATGTTTTCAGCACTGTCTCATATAGCGAAGATGTCGAGCTGTTAACCCAGGGAACAGGGGCATTTGATGATATGTTCGGAGACTTTTTGGGCGTACCAATGGCTGTCTTCTTTGTGGTATTGCTCGGCGGATTGGCAACTGGTAGAAGTGCGCCAACATTTATCATAATCGTGATAGCCGTGATTGGCTTAGCTGGAGCGCTCGGATTCTTCGCAGTTGAAGAAGGCGTATGGGGCTTGATTTTAGTAGCTGGTGCGGTGGGTGTTTTGGTTGGCAAAAAGCTATTTTAGTTAGTATATTTTCCTTAAAATCAGTTAGCCATGTTGAATATGCCGTTTCCCGACATAGATTTGAAAATCTCAGGTCTGCCAATAGCTTTCGTGATAACTCCAGCGCGAAAACTTGAGATTAGAAAAATCAAACTCATTCAGTCGAAATTTTTTGTCATGCGTCCGTATGGCGTCTTTGAGATTGAACCGAGTAAGGGAATACCATATCAAAAGCAAATGTGTTATTTTTATGATGCACGAAACGCAAAGCCGATCGACATTCATGTGATGAAGGATCTGGAGTATTTCAGTCGCACAAACAACCTTCAAACCATTTCGCGCTCTGACGTCAAACACGCATCATCATTAAGAGCGCTCATGGCTAACCTCCCAATTAAAGACGCCCTGGACAAATTGAAATCCCTGGCTGGAGATAACCAGGCTAAAATCAACGAAAGCCTCAGCGAAGTCTCGGCGAATCTTATGAGGTTGGAACAGGAGAATAAGCCAGTCGCAGAAGTCCAGGGTGGATATTTTCTTTTACAATCGCTGTCAAAGGCTGGGCTTATTTCAGAGCATGAAAAAACCGAGCTTGATCACAAACTTACAAACGGTTTATTAAATTTCGGTGAATTGGTTGAAGAATTGCAAAGGCTTGAAGCTGTAAATATAGAATCCCCGATTAGTTTGTCCGTTGAGAGATTCCTGGAGTCGTTTCATACCTATTCACCTTCCGACGTTGACGGGTTCATCGACAGGGCTGAGCGCCTGGGAAAGAAAATCTCAGCGCTTTCTTCCCCTACCGTAAAGAATTGGATTCCCGCGTCCCTGGTCTTTGCGATCCTGGTTGGCGGTGCGATTGCAGTTATGGTATTATCAACGATAGACACATCTAATCTTCCGATTTCATTACCTGGAATGAATGTCTCTGAGACACTTCCAGAGGTGACAGAACCAGAGCCAGCACCAGAACAAGAGCCTTCTCCAGTGATTGAAGGAGAGGATGTTTCCGAAGAGTCACCTGATGAGCCTCTGGTATGGGATCCAGAAGCTGAGAAGTGGGTTCCGCCCGAAGATACTGATAATTAATTCTTATTAGATAGGCAAAAGTCTAAAATTTAGATGCACTACTATCTCCTCACCGCTCTGCTTTTGTTCATGCCAGTTCAGCTCGCGTTTGCGGTGCCAGGAGATGAGTGTTTCGAGGTGCCTGATGGGACATGGTGCGGTCTGTACGATGATCCATGGGGAGCCATGCTGGCACCGTTTGACTCTATTCTGACAATCGATGGAGTTTCATACACTTTGGTGGTTATGTATGGAATAATTTTGGGCGTTTTGTGGCTTAAGACAAATAATATGCTTTTAATTGGAATTATTGGCGTGCTTATCGCCTCAATGGTTACGGGAATGATGCCCGAAGCTTTGGCGATTGGTGCCTTATTATTTGCGATTAGTATTGGAATCGTGTTATATCAGTTAATTCAAAGCAAAATACGCTATCCAGCATAATTATATAGCTCATCTGGATTTTCCAGCTTAGTATGAGTACGGAAGTGGGAAGAATCCTGGAGGCATCGAGCCGTGACATAGTTGAAGGTGATGCGGATCCAAAGATGCTCAGGTATAGGACTCTGATTGTCACCTCAGATCATATCAGCGAAGTCATAAAGGATATTAATTTTCTTTCAATAAAGGCGGAAGTCTCACATCCGTTATTAAGACCATTATTACGTCAGAGATGCAAATCATACGAGTACGCTGTAGCCAGCCATTCCAGCATAGGCGGAAGGATGCTCAAGATGCTACAGACGCAGAGGACTGAATACTCTGTTAATCAGCAAAATTCTGGAAGGGGTGGAATGGGATTAAGAGAATTACTCCAGGGCGGGAATAAAGGTGGGGACGAATAACCCTGAATGTATATCACCAAAAAGGTGAGTGCCGTCGCCAGGTAACTACAAAGAAGAAGACCGCCGAGTTTTGTCATAAATGTAATCATAAGGCGGACGTCAACAGGGACGGAGATTGTCTGTGCTGTGGATGGCATATTCCCAGGTCTAGAACATTCAAAGCCGTGATAAAGCGGTTCAATAAGGCGTGTGAAGATAACAGAGAAATCCTGGAGGTTTATTTTCCCGTAGAAACATCCTATAATTTTGTAATGCCGATAAAGATTGATCTCTATACATACAATATCAGAATTTTAGACTTGATTAGATACTCGAATCTGATGCAAAGTGACCAGGATGAAGAGAAGTATGAAAAATTTTTCAAGAAATTAAAGAGAAGATATGAGCCTCACCTATCTTGATTTTTTATATATTAGGCTTGAATTGGGTTTACTAGGTGGATCTGTATGACTTCGAAGGCTAACAAACCATTACTCGTTAACAGATCCTCCCTTTTGATTAATATCGCCGAAGTTTCCTGTACCGATACCGCTCGCCGAGCTGGCGGTAGAGGTCGCGGAGGTCGAGGCGGATCGGCTGGCGCTGGAGGCTCATCTGGTGGATCCCGTGGAGGCTCTTCTGGTGGCGGAGGTTCTTCTGGTGGCGGAGGTTCTTCTGGTGGCGGAGGTTCTTCTGGTGGCGGAGGTTCTTCTGGTGGACATTCAGCCCGCGCGCAACAGGGCGGACAGGGCGCAACAGCAACAACTTCCCAGGGAGGTTATACTGGAGCCGTGGGAGTTAGATCATATCTCGGCGGAACAAGTACGTCCTTTGCATCATCACCAGGTATCTCTTCATCATCTTCTACAAACGTAATCGCATCATCTTCCCCTTCAAACTGGGCTGGCGCTCAGCCAGGACGAAGGACTCCACAGCCAGGAACATCGACGTCTGGATTAAAGAGCGCTATCGCACAGGAGCAAGCTCGCCAACAGACTCACCTAGCGGAAGGCAGAGAAATGCAAGCTAATTTATCTCAGCAAAGAATCGAATCTTTACAAAATAGGCAGGAAATGCAACAGGGCGCCGAAGTGACACAGGCTCCAGTCGCACAGGTTTCTCAAGCTCAAATCAAATCACAGAGTATAATCTATCCCTGGATGAAACCAGCACCAAACGAAAAGAGTGATATTGAGATAGCTTTCGCACCAGTTGAAAATGTTGGGCGTGCCTTTTGGGCTATGCCAACGGCAATCTGGAAGGATATTGAATCTGGTAAGATTGGTACGGGAGAAAAATGGTATCAGGAACAAGTTGCACCAGATATGAAAGACACATTATCAACTAGATTATTTGAGGGTAAATTTGGAGAGGTTACAGATCCCAGCAAACAAAGAGAAAATATTATTACTGGTGCAGTAGAAACCGCTTTAATTTTTACTCCGTTAGGAATAGGGAAAAAGCTTCCTAAAATTAACTTCCCTAAAATTAATTGGAGTTTGCCAAAGAATCCATTTGGCAAACCTTCACAAAGTTCACTCGATAAAATGTATGGCGCTCCAAAGCCTCCGAGGGATGTCTTTGCACAGGACACGGCGCTCGCTATGGATCAAACCAAAATTAATCTAGGTTCTGGACTACTTTCCCAGGGACTACCGAGAAATCTATCCACACAGCCGAGCAACATATCAAAGACAAAGGGAGTCTTTGAAAGCTGGTTCAAACCAGATAAATCACAGCCCCGAAAATTCGAGGATCCAAAGCCAGGAGTGGGAGAGAAAATTGTCACGGATCCAGCCACAGGAATGTTAAAGATAGTTAAGACAAAACAGGTGCCTAAAACAGTTCAACAGACAAAAGTGAAGGTACAGAATGGAAAGACAAAAGTAAAAAATAAAAATCAATTAAAAACGCTTGAAGAGCAAGCTCAATTATTCAAAGTAAAGACAAAGCCTAAAACAAAGACCAAAACCGTCCAGGCGTTTGCTCCAGTATTTAGACAAGCTGAAAAACTTGATCAGCCATTCCCTCCTGTTTTGACTACTACTCAATCCTTTAAACAGCCTACAAAAACTCCTTTCGCTCCTGTCTTAATGACAGAGCCAAAGATTCCTCCACGATTAAAAGTCCCTGGCGGGATGCCTTTGTTATTCCCTGGCGGAAGAAGTCGCGGAGGTGGCGGAACAAACGCTTACAGAATTAATCAAAAGTTTGGTGAATGGGACATCAAAGAAAACCCATTAATCTTCGGCGAATCATTCCGAGAATCTGGAAGACCAGCCCTCAGAGTTACAAAGCGCCCAGGAGCAAAAAAGAGTAAAAATGGAAAAAAGAAAAATAAAACTAGGAAAAGGAAAAGGTAAACTCTGTAGCCATAAAGAGTTATGCGAGTTAGATCTTATTAGTTAGTAATTATTTTATTTTTTGTGGAGTCACGCGAGAAATGGATAGACCGATGGTATCGGAAGAGCCAAAGCCAGGACACAAAAAACTCGGTGCAAAGCTTTCTTAAAACCTGGGACAAATTTCTTCTCCAGACCAACAGAACCGAGGAATCCCTGAACAAAGATAATATTTTCACAGTCTTACAGGATTACATCAACTGGGGACAGGATAGGGGAAACTCGGCAACAACTATCCGCCAGTATTTCATGTTTCTGAAAGACTGGCTTTGGTTTAATGGAATCAAAATTTATGACGAAGACGTCAAGCATGAGCTTACATTTCCGAAGAAGGTAGAGGGCGAGAAGGCTCCGATGACCAGGGAGATTATCAATACGCTCGTAGAAAAAACAAAATCAAAGAAATCCCTTTACCTGGTGCTGGCATCAAGCGGGATGAGAATCGGGGAGACTTTACAGCTCAGGATGAAGGATGTCAGAATAGACGAATCCCCAGCTCGGATTATAATTCCTCCGCCAATAACAAAGGCGAAAAGGGGACGGACTACGTTTATCAGCTCTGAGGCGGTGGAATCACTGAGAGATTACAGACGGTGGGGAAAGGAATCGAAAAATTTTATCTTCTGGAGCGGTGAGGATTTCCAGAGAGCCAGGGCTAACGAGATCCATTATTTCAGGGAAATTTTACTCAAGTGCGGGCTTTTGGAAAAGTCCTGGAACAATTACAATAATACTCTCTCACTTCATTCTTTCAGGTCTTTCTTTATCACCAGGGTGGCTCGCCATGATGAGAATTACTCAAAAAAGTGGGCTGGACAGAAGGGCTATCTTCTGCAATATGATCGGATGCCTATAGAAGAGCAAGCTGAGATATACAGAAAGATTGAACCAGATTTAACAATCAGCTCAAACCTGGCAAACAATATTCTTAAATAAAAATTCTGTATCTACTTTCTGTTTGTTAGCCAAATCTAAAAATATCCAGGTGAAAAGAATCTGCCAGGAGTGCCAGGAACATGAGGCTCAGTTTCATTGTACGAAGGGCTGTGGCTGGATTTGTTTTGGTTGTATGGGCGGAGGCTGTGAAGATGAAGGCTGGTAATAACTGGGAGAGATTAACTGACACATCAGTGAATAAAACAGGTTTTGAGAGAGCTTTTGACGGCGGAGGATTTTACCGTAAACAGAGTTTTTTTGTTTGTCGTTTCTGTGATTTTAAATGCGATTGTATTAAAACTGAAATATTAAATCATTTTAAAAAAAAACATGAGGATGTTATAGATGGATTTTATGAAGGCTGGTGAAGATGTCAAACAAATCACGGGGTTTTTCTTATGAGCGAAGACGCCTCGCGCAGATTAAAAGAGAGGGAGGATTTGGTCTCCGCGCTTTTGCTTCAAAGGGAATTATCGACATTATGTACATTGACAAAAAGGGAATTGCGCATCTTGAACAGCTCAAGTTTTCTTCACGCGGAAAACCGCGATGTTCGCGAGAAGAGCGGGAACGCTTACGCACATTTGCACAGCGCTTTGATAATACTCCAGCGATTATCGCGCTCGTCCTTAAACCAGCGCATAAAGAACCCGAGGTTATACGTCTAAATGAAACTACCAACTGATAAAAAATATAATATTATCCTGGCGGATCCTCCCTGGGAATATGGTTTTTATTCAAATGTCGGAGAAAAAAAACAATATGATGCGAAGTATGGAATCACGCCATACCAGGGAATGAAAATCGAAGACATTAAAAAAATGCCAGTCGCAGAAATGGCAGATGAAAACTGTGCATTGTTTCTTTGGGTTACTTATCCGTGCTTACAGTGGGGTTTGGATGTTATGAAAGCATGGGGTTTCAAGTACAAAACGGTGGCATTTACCTGGGTGAAACGGACACAAACAGGGAATAAATGGTTTGTCGGTCTAGGCAATTACACAAAAGCGAATGCCGAAATCTGTTTACTGGGAACAAAGGGAATAATGCCGAGAAAATCTAAAAAAGTAAAACAGATTATAATCGCGCCAGTTACGGAACATTCAAAGAAACCGTATGAAGCTCATAAAAGAATATTGAAACTTTTTGGTGATCTTCCCAGGATAGAATTGTTTGCTCGCACCAGGATTCCAGGATGGAATTTTTACGGGGACGATTCTAAATTAAAGATGGAACCATTAGAGGCATATCTATGAAAGCGCATAGCTCCGTCAGGGAATTTCAGCCATGTAAAAATCCAGAGTGTATTAAGACAATCGAAATCAATGGATGGGGATTTGGAAAGAAGATGAAAAAAAGGCGATCGGGTTACTGTAGAGATTGCCAGTTAAAAAAACACGCCCTGGAACAACAGGTTAAAAGATTACAGAGTAAATCAATACCAGAGATTATGATTACAAAAAGAAAACTAATGAGGGAGAAAGTGGCAATCACAGCGCGGATTAAAAGGATTGAAAATGTCACAATTAAAAAATTTGAAGAACGGATAAAAGAGAAACAGAGGCTCCTAGAGAGGATGAAAGTTGAACGTAATGTTATGAAATGGGTGAAGATGAATGTCTGATCTAGAGTCTATCCTGGATAACATATCCCGCCTTTATCGTAAGATTGACGGCTTTCAACAGTTTTCAAAAAATAGAATTGTTTATTCATATTGGTTATTCGTTGACGGAGAATTATTCGCTGGAGGGATAAGTCCTGACAATATTGACAGGTTGACAGATGCGGATTCCATTCTCAGGGCTGAGAGAAAATATAGGGAGATAAATCATCTACCTCACCGCTCTCCCCAGGATAAGTATAAGGAGTTTGCACGGATATGACAAAGATTGAAAGTCAATATATTTGGGTGGTAGATGAAAATGGTTTTGGTGGTGAAGTTCTGTTAGACGATTATCTGAATTATCTCAAAAGCAAGAGTGGTGTAAAAATTGAGCTGGATTAATCCCCATGCAAAGACTGACGCCTGGCTGGAGAGAGATAGGAAACAGAAAGCAGAGCGAGAGAAAGCCCTGGAAAAAGAGAGAGAGACAAAGCAATTAAGAAGAGAAAATAAAGAAAGAACACGCTCCAGGAAGTGGCTTGACCAGTGTCAAAAGCTAGCTGAAATTATAAAAAAAGAGAGAGAGACAAATGAAACGGACTTACTCGAACAATCAGGTTTGTCAATATGGGTGTTTAAGAAACTAAAACCTCACTTTTTGGAGATGAATCCTGATATAATATATAATAAAAAAGAAAAAAAATATTTTTTTAATAATAATAATGAAAGTAAAGTCTCTCTCTCTTTTTCTGAGGAGTCATGAAAAGTTTACAAAACGGACAAAAAAGATGACTAGAAAAAAAAATAATGATTTGGCTGACGTCTCCGCCTGGAAGGTCATCCTCCTTATCGGCGCGCCCTTTGCCTTTGCGCTTTCTTTAATACTTCTCCTGGGATAAGATGAGTTAAAATGGTTAGATGTGAATGTCAATTATGTGGTGAGAAAAAAGAAATTAATTCATGGTCACCTGAAAATAAAGAAACAACTTTTAGGATGTTTGGAATTAAAGGTAGTAACTTACCAATTTGTATTGACTGTCTAATAAAAACTGGAAATTAAGATATGACTAAATTCATCTGTCTCTGGTGCCAAAAGAAAAAAGATGAATCAGAATGTCGATGGATTAAGAATACACAAACCTGTCTTAAATGTGAGGCTTTAATAAAGACAGTTACGGGAATGAATCAATAATGAAAGTGCAAATCACAGAAACAAATTGGTTGAGTGGTACAAAGGTGAAGGAGTTAGGCATAACAGAGCTTCTAATAATAGACGAAGCTATGCCAAAAGAATCCGAATACCAGGGTAAAAAACAACAAAAAACAGTCTGTAGAGTGCAAACTGGATCTGATGTCTATAACTGGAGCATGAATGATACGTGCAAAAACGCATTAATTCGAGCTTATGGTGAAGACACAAAAGACTGGATTGGTAAAACAATTCCAATCGAGACTTCTCCATCCTCTGGAGGCTACCGCGCAATTTTGCCAAACACTGACAAACTACCAAACCAAAAGGCGACTAACCAGGCAAAAATAACAGCCTAAGAGAGGATTTTATCCTCATCCTATTTTTTTTTATTTAGTATCTAAGAGGTTAATTATGGGTGATATTATTTCTGATATGGCAAAGGTGAAGGCATTAATCGCGCCTCATGTCAGAGATCCCGCTCCACATGAAAAACAGGGAGAGAAGTATATCGATATTGGTAATGTTAATCTAGATTTTAAGAAAGGATTTATCTATAAAGGTGTGACAAAATCTGGAAGAGTTAGACTAATTGGAAGACGTAAAAAAATAGCGAAAGTAACAAAAGGCTTTGATGGTGGTGGTTTTTTACTTGTTCATGATAATTCCGCGTATGGTCTGAGGTTATAATCATGGTATGTACATCCGATATTTTTCTTCTATCTTTGCCTTTACTAATGGGAATAACAGGATTCTTCGCGTATAAGATTCAGGAAACATCCAGGAAGGTCGAGAGTATTGCCAACTGATATTTACGCTGTAGATAATTCCATTTACGATATGCCTGACATATTTGGCGATTCTGGAACAAAGAAAAAGAAATCAAAGAAATCAAAAAAAATCCAGGTGAGAAAGACAGCGCCACAATCGAATTTTGTAGATGATATTAATGCAACAATTAAGGGAGTCCAGAATTTAACCAGCCAGTTCTCACAAAAGGGATCCGTTGAAAGAAAGCGGGAACAACTGAAAAGAAAACAGAAACATATCGATTCAGAATTAAGCCTATTGACTGAGGAAAAGAAATACCAGACAACTTATGACAAACTCCAAAAGGCGAAGGAAGATGCAAATCGAACCAAAATCCAATCAGCACCTCCCACACGATCGGCTTTGGCTAAATTACAGCCGAGAATGGGAAGCACTAGAGCCGAAGAGCATTGTGGTCTAGGCTGTAAGATAAAAAGCATCCTTAAAAGATAGTAATTTTTCTTCTATTTGTTGTTAGCCAGGAGTGACTTTTGACTATAATAAAATTAGGCTATCCAGGCGGAGCCGAGTATCATTTTAACGGGCTATTTCTTTTACTTCTTACCATTGTCGCCTGTGGGTTATTTGTCTCGCTTATTGTAGAAAAGGCACACGCTGAAAAGCCTTCCCTGATAATGATTTTTTCAGACTGTCCCATTTGTCCCAGTCTGGAGGAGTTAATTCCCTGGGATAATTCTAACCAGTCCATAAGTGGGAAATTTGTCAATGATACGGGTTCTTACTCCAGGGAGGCTCCATATTATGAAAATCATATTTTATATTATGATTTGGAGGACACTGATTTGATTCTCTTTGTGGAGCCAAAGTTTGAGAACCATGACATCACCAGGAATCAGAAGATTACAATAGTGGATGATTTTCTTATCATTCCTCCTGGTCAGAAGATAGTCAACGGAACCACATACCATTATGAAAACAGGATGACTTTTGACAGGTGTAGCCGTGCCACGATTGCAGTAAGCGACTGGCAAAACATTTTGAATGATACTATCACTTACATGAAGAATCACTGTGATGAAGAGTTTACCAATATCCAGACGGTATTTTATGACCAGGTTTATGATGAGGTGAAAGCCAATCCTTATCCCTGGATCCCCGCGATAGTCCATAATAATACTATAGACATCGGCGAGTATTGTAAGGATAAATATCCCTGTGTATGGGAATGGAACGCCCCTGAATGGGTGAAAAAGGTAGGGGTATGGTATGAAGAAAAGGCGATAACTCACCTGGAATATGATTATTTACTCGCCTGGTGCTGGGACAGGGAGATCATCAATCAAATTCCGCCTCACTAGATTCTTTAAATAAAACTGAATGGGAGTGAGATTATTGAAGTGTAAAAAATGCGGTGAAGAAGTCGCTCCAGAGTCTCAAGCTATGCACGATATTATGGTTCACGGAGAATTAAAGGAAGCTGACAATGACTGGTTCAAGTAAGAAAAAGAAAAAGAAAAAGACAAAGGACGTCTTAGAGATTTTAACATACTATGATGATAATTCAATTTTTACCACTAGGGTAGATTACTAGACTCCTATAGTATCAACGGTCTCAACGAGGTCACTATATAGCCTCTCATTTTTCCTGAAATTTTTGGTAACTAAAAATAAATCTCAGTATGTGTAAATACTGAGACATTTATACGCATAGAATAAGAGAGCATGAAGACTTTGAAAACAAAAAATCTTCACAAATTAGTATTATATTATATTAATAATATAAAATAAGATTAATAATAAAAATCAGCGCTTTTTATATAAGAGAAGAGTTTGAAATCCAAACATTGGGTAAATTTGTTGAGGACTACGATGCTCAGTTAAACCCGCATAGGTGGGGCTATCAGAAGAGCAAAGGGAAAGGAGACTGGATTGATTGTGCGCATGAATTGGATCTCCTGAATTGTTGTATCAGTGAGAGGTTCAGGATAGCCGATCTACCAGCGCCTCCCGTTGTGATGATGAGTTTGAAAGATGAATACGGCAAAGTCCAGGAGGCGAGAGCTTACTGTTACAAATACATGAGAGAAGTCGAGAAGGCAATTACCAGGGAAAGAGACCAATTAAAAAAACAGTGGAGTTCATAAAATGGGCATCACATTAAAACAACTACAGGATGGAAGTTATCAAGCTGGTGAAAAAAATCACATAACCACATATCGCCATAATGATGAGGATAAAGTTTTACTAAGAAAACATCACATCCAGGCGCTAGCTAACGACATCCTAAGAATGAACCAACATAACTCATACACTGGGATTTTAGTCTGTGGAAAATCTGGATCGGGGAAGACTACTTTGGTGCAGACTTTACTCCATAGAATGGCGTGCAAAAATCGCGAAAATAAAGCCTGGGTGATTCGCTGGTTTCACCGAGACGATCTCACCAGGATGGATGAAATTATAGACTCCCTGGAGAAGGGGCTGAATTACCTCCTGGTATTTGACGATGTTTCATATGTTCTGAATAAGCTTTCTTCAAAGCGTCAAAAGGAGCTGGCTGAAAAGTTAACCCATATCAGGCACGATTTAGGCGGAAACGTGATCGCAATTTTCAATATTCACTATCTTAAGGCACTCGCCCCGATCATGCGTGATTGTGATTTCAAATTAATCACATCGATGACCGACCAGGATGCGCAAAACTGGAAGGGGACAATCGGCTGGAGTAAGCAGTTTAAGATAGACAAATTTCAGCAAAAGTATCTCAGCGAGATGCAACAGGGATTTTTTGAGCTGGAGAATCCGCACGCCGAAAAGCCCTGGACGTATGAAACAAATGAGCCGTTTAGGGTGGCATTGTCAGCCCATATTGTGGGATTGGATTATCTGTTATTTCCAAAAGAAGGCTGTAAGAATTGCTCTCCAGAGGGACACTTTTCTCCCCAGGCTAAACAGAAACTCCCAGGAAAGGAATTTTTGAGAAGGGTTCAAAAATCATATGGAACCTTCGGAAAGACGCCCCTGGCGTTTTATCTGTTCTATAAGCACGGAGTAAAGCACGTTATTAAAAGCAATTATTTCAAATGTTCAAAAATGATAGATGAGATATTTTCAGAGTATAATGTGGATGTTAACGAGCTAGCCCAGGCAATACTTGACGATCATGCAAACCATAAGCACAGTGAGCGAAAACAGGGGAGCCGAGAACATTCTGAAAAGCGCCAAAGAATCAAAGACAGTATCATAAAATCCCCTATCTAGAATCTTTTTTAGAAAGCGTAAAGGGGAAATATTGTAGAAATGGCAACAATCGAGACAGGTGTATTCTTACTAAGTACGATTATGGCATTTGGTTTTATGTTCTATTCCCTGGGAAGGAACCTGATATTATCACCTATTTTCAGAATTGTCTCTATAGTGATATTCTTCGCCCTGGCGATAATGATTGGCTCTGGTCTGGAGGTCTCTTCAACAATCACCGAGACATACGAGGCGATTGATCCCTCTGACGGAAGTATCGAGACGTTAGAGTCAACTACTACCAGCGTCTTAATCGATGAGAATAATCATGGCTTTTGGTTGGGATGGGTGTTCTTTGGTCTAGCTATCATCAACTTTTTACTTTATTGGGGAGACCATTTCAGGGGAGGTAAAGAATGAATTTTTATCAGACTTTTCTAGGAATTTATCTCTTCATGCTGATAATTAACGGGATGGTCTTAGTGGTAGATGCACAGCTCACCACAGTGCAGATCACGCCGATAAATCCGTTTGATGGCGGTGCCGTAGAAGGCGAAAGCGCTCCAGGGTTATACGATCCAGACGATCCAAATGCTGGGACAGTCGGAGAAATAACTGGACAAATCACCAATGGAACAAACACATTCTCCCCGTATGTTGATACGATTCTTTATCCAATTACAGTAATCCAATTATTCATAGGCGTCATCACAGGAGGGTTCATCTTCGATGTCCTGGGAATGATTGGATTTCCTGATATATTCCAGACAGTGATGCAGGGCATAATCGGATTTATGCTGGTTTTGACAATTATTCATTATGTAACTGGAAGAGGCTAATCGACAAAAAAAAATTATTTCTTTTTCTTTTCTTCCTTCCAGATTTCTTCATTCAAGAAACCTAGAAGTTTATTGATTGAGGCGTCAAGTTGTTTGTCAATCTTGACAGTCTTTTTCTTTGTCATAACTCTATTACGGCAAAATCATAATTAAGTGATTTACGCCTAGCTGACTTTTTGGAAAAAAATTCTATTAATGAAAATCAAAAAATAA
>VTLG01009039.1_pt1 | contig 13976 bp, 11 predicted proteins | sample 4694571 | NCBI WGS metagenome assembly VTLG01 (sample SAMN12604809, study PRJNA352737) | marine metagenome | biome: ENVO:00000447; feature: ENVO:00000209|ENVO:00000569|ENVO:01000036; material: ENVO:00002151; isolation source: viral sequences binned using virsorter ...
TGCTAGAACAGGTATATACCCACCTTGATTAATTAAGTATTGAGTATGATCTCCTGTAGGATCTACGATAGATAGCGTAGTTTCGTGCGCATCTGCTGTAGCTCCTTCAAAGATTACAGCATTAGCTGCTTGCATAGTTACTGTATCTGCTGTAGTGGTTGTTCCTGCTACAGTCAGTTTAGGTACTAGCAATTCTCCTGTGCTTGGATTGTATCGCAAAGCTCCTGTGTCGTCTAATAAAGCATCAGACTCGTCATGGAAAACTACAGGGAAATTTGTATTAGCTGTGCTATCTGAAACGGTAACTTTAGAAGATGTTCCAGTTACATCGCCTGTCAACGGCCCTGCAAAAGCATCTGAAGTTACAGTACCATCAAAGAAAGCGTCTTTAAATTCTAATGAACTCGTACCTAGATCTATTTCATTGTCTGTTACAGGATATAAAGCTCCTGATGTAAGTGTCAGTCTAGCAGCGTTGTCTGCTTTAAAATCAATCTCATTGGCTGTACCAAAATCTATAGCAGTCTGAGCGTCTTCTCCTAGAATTAGATCAGTAGCATAGATAGACGTAATGCCTGTTTGTGCTGCATCTACTGAAAAGTCTATGGTATTATCGCCGTCTTGATAAGTAACTGTTACACCGCTTTCAGTATTGCTTGATACCATTGCTCCTGCTGTGTCTGCAATAAACTCCGCTAAAGAAGTCCCGTCAACTGTATAAGCATCAGCCTCAAGAGTGCCGTCAATATCTGCGTCACCACTAATATCTAATGTAGCAGCATCTAACTCCCCTGTTAGTGTGATATTTCTAAAAGAAGCAGCATCTTTATTTGAATCTACTACAACTGCTTTAGAAGCCGCTACTGTCCCCGCTGTAATTCCGTCCAGCATTTCTAATTCAGCTTCTGCTAATTCAGCACCTGAACCAAGTGTAAGCGTGCCTGTAACTGTAAGATTATCATTAACTGTTACTTCGGAAGTTGAATGACCTATTGAGATCGGAACACCTGAAGTTGCAGTGCCTATAGTAATACCATTTGAAGTATTAGAATTATCTATATTTAAAGAGGTTGTCGCATCCAATGAAATGGTTGCACCATCTACAGCAAGAGTTCCATCTATATCTGTATTATCTAAATTAGCAGTACCGTCAATGTCAGCATTACCTGATATGTCTAATGTAGTAGCATCCAATTCTCCTGCGACTGTAACTACACCGTCTGCAAGAGTGATAAGATCTGTATCGTCTGTGTGTCCTATCGTGGTTCCATTGATATTAACATTATCAATAACAGCCTGTGTAATTGCACTATTCGTGCCTAATGTAGCGCCGTCTACACTACCTCCATTTATATCAGCCGTATCAGCTACTAAAGCATCAGTAGTTACTGTGCCGTCAAAGTAAGCATCTTTAAATTCTGTTGAACTTGTTCCTAAATCTATATCATTATCGGAAGAAGGAACAATAGCTCCATCAGTAAACGTAACTTGATCTGCGTTTGCTGCTTTAACTGTAATAACATTAGAACCACTAAAGGTTATAGCAGTATCCGTATCTCCATCACCTGTTATAGAGTCTAGTTGTATGTCTCCAGCATTAGTAATTGCTGAATCACTAAAATCAATAGTTCCCGTAACGTCAAAGTTACCGCCTATTGTTGCATTGCCTGTTACTGTAAGATTATCCGCTATTGTAGTTTCTGAAGTTGTATGTCCTATAGTAACTGCAATACCACTAGTTTCTGTAGCAAGTTTTAAAGCGCCCGTTGCATTAGTTACATAAGAATTAGAACCATCGTGATAGATCTGCATATCAGCGCCATCACCTATTTTAATAGGCGTTGAATCTGTTAGTTCTAAAGCGTCGTCAGATTGATCCCATAAAAGATAACTTCCTGCGGTATCTCCAAAGAATTTAATATCATATCCAGTTCCATCTACTCCCGCCGTAAGAGTATTATCTAATTGTATAGCTCCGTCAAGATTTGTAGTACTTGAAACTGTTAATCCATCTGTAGTAACCGTTCCATCAAAGTAAGCATCTTTAAATTCTAAAGAACTTGTACCAAGATCTATATCATTATCTGTTACTGGTGAAATAACTCCGTCAGATATTCTTATTTGTTCTACGGCTGCTGAAGATACTTCAACAAAAACACCCCAACGATTATTTGTGCTATCAGCAACAATCTTATTAAGGAAATCTTGATCTCCAATTGTATGAATATTCCCGCCTTCTGCGGCAGTGCCGTCATGCTGATGGCCCGTTGTACTACTTGATGCGTATGAAAAAGCAGTTAGAAGCTGATTAAATTCGTCGTTAAACAGAGCAGCAGTAATAGTATCGCCATCTGAAAATGAACTCTGTCTAGTATAAGTTGTTCCCATTCTTATCTCCTACTTGTAGGCGTATAATCAATATACATCCCATTTACAGCATAGGGAGCGTTTTGATCATCACTAAATATTTTAAAACTACTTGTATGTCCACTTCCTTGTACCGCTTGTCTAACCATCGGGTCGTTTTGCGATCCAAATACAACTGTATTAAATGTTGATGAACTGTTTCCAAAAATTGCTGGTAAAGACACAGAATCAAGAACATAATCTGGAGGTTGAGGTATTGTCCTATCTTCATAATCAAATTTTATTCTTAATGATGGCTGAACAAGCCCTTCTGGAGTTAAGGATATACGAGCATATTGTAACGTCTTTCTAGTTCCCAAATCACCAAAATCTAAATTTGGCGTTGTATATTCTGCCATAATATTAGTTGCTGTTCCTGCCGGTGTAAAATAATCTCCATCATCATGTACATATATATAGCCGTCTTTGTCTCCATGATATGTTTTTTCTATACGATCCTTATCGAAACTAGAGGCTATTGCATGGGCTTGTATTCCTAATGTTTCTGACCATTCAAATCCATTAGGAGTAAGCGTTCCAATAATACCTCTTGATGTTGTACTAGATGCTCCTGATGGAGAATAAAATAAACGATATTGTGATTTCTTTCTTAATACAGCACTATCTATTCTAAAAGTATTGATAGATGCTGCCATATCACTAATGATAGACTGGATTTGTCTGCTAACCGAACCTAACTCAACGTCACCGATACGCGCCGTACCAGCAATAGTACGAATACCGTCAGGACTCAAGAAAATCAGATCACCAGCAATCTCCTGAATACTTCTACCATCCAAACAGCCTACATTTTTTGTAATAGGCACTATAGCAATAGTACTTGCATTATTAATATTCTGTAATTTATAAATAGAATTAGAACAAAATATAATCAAATCATCACGGAAACTTTTAAGCCCTACTACTTGATCATCAAGCTTAATAGACCCGGAGCCTGAACTTGTAAAATCATCTATATCGCTTGTGCCGCTATAATAAATAGTATTAGGGGCTGTTGCTGCCCCACCAACAACTAAATGTTTATCGTGTAGTACACAGAACTTAGGATACACAGTACCGCTTACAGTAATTTCTTTACAAAAATAAGTCCGACTTGAAAGCGCACTCCCTGTTCCCGTCATCTTAAAGTACAGCGGCTTAACACCTGATCCTTCATCAGTGATGATTATTTCACCATAATCAGTATCGCCTTCGTAGATTGCAAAGCTTGCTAAGTCTTGTGAAGTCCTTGCTAGAGTACTACGCCCTGTAAAGGTACTATAATTATCTCCTCCTGCATCAACACTGTCTTTATTTATCTGTAACCAACTATCTCCGTCCTGACTAAAATAGATATTTGTTCCTGAACAAGCAATAACGCCGTCTGCATAAACTTCAAGACCAAAAATATCATTGTCTGTATTTGGCCTTGTACCATCTCCAAACTGAGAATATCCATTTATACGTCTATATCCACCATCAGGGTCTACTTCAAAGTTCCTTAACTTTGTTGCCGTCCCTGGATGTGCAAGCATTTCAAATTGATTTAAATTAGTATTTAAACCGCCTTTACATGAAACACCAAAAGGTTGAGTAGCCATCAGAAGGAGATTCTATCGTCTTTTACATAACTAGGGGTAGGCTCTAAAAGATTTGATCTCATACTACGAAGCCCTTTTCTATAATCTTCATTTGCAAATGCCGCTGCTTGTGGGTTATCTTTAAACTGCCAGATATAGTATCTAGCTTTAGCTAACAATACAGGCGTGTACATCTCTGGAAATACGATACTATCTCCATGCGAAGACAAGGCAGTAGGAAGATCCCACGCATAAAACCAAATCCTATAAACCTTTTTAGGTATAGGGCTTAATCCGAACTTGCGTGCATCAGGGCTTCGTATAACAAGATTAGGCTCTCCCCAATTTTGAGTATCAGCATCATCTAGATTTTCAGAAAGCCTTCTAAAATCTTTCCAAGCTTCCGTAGTAGCAAATCTAAGATTTCTTGCGACATATGGAGAAGACTCTCCACTAACTCCTACAGTTGTTAAGTAGAAATTATCCCAATCTATTGATCCATAATCAGCCGTTATACTAGAACTAGCAGCCTTTAATTCATACCAACGTGTACCCGCTACAGTTTCGACATAAACATTTCCATACATGGGGTCTGTAGCACCGCTTTCGGCTGTGGCTAAAAAAGGCCATTGGGGTTCTTCGTTTACAATATCCCAATAAGCTCTATTTAGCGCATCAGCCGCATGCTTTTGAACGCCCACCGCAGATGAAAACGTAGAGGAAGTTAAAACAACCTCATTCAATTCCCGTAACAGTTCATTAGTAAGATCTAAATATGTTGTTGCCATTAATCTGATTCTTTATTATTATCGACACCTTGGTTTTTATCAGAATCACGATTCTGTTTATCTTCAGAATTTTCGTAATAGCCTTCCATATCTGTAATATCTTTATAATTAACAACGCTGCCATATTTTAATTCAGGCATTTTTATCTCCTGCTATTGGTTTCTTTTTGAATATTCTATCGTAATTATTATTAAAGTTTTCCTTATTAGCTCCAGAATATTGCCTACCTAAAAGCCCTAAAGTACGGGTACTCTTCCCCTTATGGTTCATTACAATAGGATTTTTATCGCTTCCTAACTGTGGCATCTAGCTAGATCCTTTCTTAATCAGGCAATACGCCAAGATGCAAGAATTCAGCCAAGAAGGTGACTGTTGTTGCAGCCGTTGCAAGATCAGCCCCAATCGGAGTGAGTCGAGCATACAAAGTTCTAGCTGAAGCCGAATACAATGTAGCGGCGATAACAATTGCTTCTGAAGTTGCAGGACCACCTACGACACCTGCCGTAACACTAGTACTGACAAATGCATTAGCTCCATGACCATGTGAATCTTGAATAAGATACAAAGGTGCATTAGCTGACCAAGTAACTGCTGAACCACCATCATCTAGAATAGCTTCAGTGGCAATAATTTGAGTACCACCCGAAGAAGTTCCTAATGAAAAGTCTACGTCATTACCACTACTACCGCCTGTAACAATGTTACCCGCTGGAATAGCAATCAGATTACGAAGAATCGTATCTGCTGGTTGGGTGAAACTAACATCAGTATTAGTATCATCTGTAACTGCAATAGTGCCTGTCGTTGTCGATGTCCAAGAACTGACTACATTATCAGCGAGATCACGAACATCTCCTGTTCTAGCCGAGTTTCGGCCTGTGTCTCTTATTTTAATAACTGGACTTGCCATAATTTTTCTCCATATTTGATTATCGTAAAAGAAAAGGGAGCCTTTGCAGACTCCCTAATCCAGTTAGTTTAGTCAATACCATAGAACGCGGAAACCAACGCGCCAGCGCGAAGTACTTTAGACCCATAAACATGGAGTCCTCGTACAATATCGCCAAACGAATCGGGATCACGCAGAACTTCAGTACTCGTAATCGTCTGGGCCGTTGCCGTAGACGAAATATGTCCAGCAATACACTTACCAGCAGCATTAGATGTTGAGGCAATGTTATTAGACTTGTACATATTAAACCCACGAAGCTTACCAGATGATACTAGACCATTCCTGATCGAACCTTGACCAGCATTGTAATCTACTGACAAAAGTTTTGAAGCTGTTCCAGAGAGAACCTCATAGAAATCAGGCGAAGCTACAAACCAGCGCCCTTCTTCTGGGATATTCTGATCGTCTAACAGACGAGCCATACGTCCCAAAACATCTATAGGATCATGTTCCGATCCAGCAAAACCAATATCTAGATTACCTGTACCGTCAAACGTACCAGAAGCAAGATCAGTCGCATTGTCCGAACCTAAAATATGATTCGGGCTAGAGGCTGATACTCCTGCAAACATGACAGCAATAACGCCCTCATCGAAAGCATCTTTAAGAGCATACGCTGCCGAAGATGAGGCTACTTCCCTCCAGTTCACATGAGACATGTTGCTTTCAATGTCATCCACCTTGAACTTAAAGGCATTAGCCGTATCGACAACGAGCGTCAACTCTTGGTCAGTTAGCTTTGTTTGAGTTACGTCTGCACCACGTTCGTACTGGTACACAGTGATCTCAGGTTCTTTAATAATCTTTACTGAATCTCCAAAGTTGGCAATTTCACCCGAATAATCGGTATTTGTAATTGCTTCCGCAACCGATGATTTTCTAAAGAAGTTAAGAACCTTTTTAGAATAAACGGCAGGAAGGAAAAACGAATTGTTTTGACCACTTGTAGAGTTAGCAAAGTTGGCATCAGTATCTGTACTAGGCTCAAAATACTGATCAGATTGATTATACGCCATTTTTGATTCCTCCTAAAAAATAATAGACAAATTATTTTACTACTCTGCCTTCACTTACAGCTTGATTAATTTCTTCTTCATATTTATCAAACTGATCCATAGACATTGCAGCAATTTCCCGTTCAGTCCATACTTTCTGAGGTTGAGCAGCATCTACCGTAGTTGTCTTCGTAGAAACTAGGTCTGCTGCCGTTTCAGGAGTAGACTGTTTTTGTCGTGATTTTTTAGATTGTACAGAAGGAGTCGATATACCTTGCTCAAGTTTAAACAAATCAATCGCTTTACTTGCTAATTTAGCATCTACAGAATTTTTATATATCCAGTCTTGTATTTGTTCTGGCTGCTCTTTTGCCCACACATGAAACTCTTCTGATCCTCTAATATCTTCAAAATCAGGATGAGATTCTCTTAAACCAGATTCTGCTTCCCTTCTCATAATATCGGCTTCACGTTGCTGTACAGACGATAATTGAGATTGTAAGTCTTGAATCTGGCGTTCGCTTTGCAAATGAGCAACTGTTTCAACTGTTTCATATAAATCAGGATATTCATTTTTAAACTTTTGTAATTCTTCAGGAGTTTTAGGAGCCTTATATTCAGGCTGTGCAGCCCTAGTTTCAGCTAGTAATTCCTGCTCTCTTTGTTTAAATTGTGAAAGCCTGTCATCATAGTGCTTTTTTAAGTCGTCATAGCGCTTTTTATAATTTGTCCTTTTGCGAGGTTTCTTTTCTTCTTCCGCTTTTGCATCAGGGGCTTCGTTTGAGGTGGCCTGCTGTGTTGGCGGAGCATAGAATAATGAGTCTGCTGTTTCTATTGGCTTTCCATCTTTAGCATTATGCCAAGATTTCTGCATATTATAAGGATTAGCTGTCTCTTCCTCTTCTGCTTGTCGTAACTCCTCTTGTTGTTCAATCATAATCACTCTCCTTTACGGGGCTTGTCGTTTTATAAGGTAGCCGTACTAATTCATTTTCTAGTACAGGGCTTATACTCCAAGGTAGCCAAAAGGTTAAAAAAATACAATAAGGTGCCTTATAAATTAAAGGGTAGCCTTATTACCTTAGACCTGGCATACGATTAGAAGAAATCATTCCTTTCTTAATTTCTTCATCTTCTACTCCAGTTAAAGAATTTAAAAGACTTTCTTCTTCTTTAGTCTGGATTTTACCGCCAAGTGCTTTACGCATTAAGCCACCGTCATAAGCACGTTCAGCATCGTCCATCATTTGTTGGAGATTGTCTGCGCCTAATTGTTCAGTAGCTTTATCCGTAAAGACAAACTCTCCTTCCGATAACCTTGCAGGAATCGAATCGGAGACTCCAGTTCCAGGCCCTTCAACAGGCCCATCACCAGAAAATTCAGAAGCTGTTCCTACAACCTTGTCAAATATTTGACTTAACTGTGGATCATCTTCTAGCTTACTCATTAAATATGTTTTCTCTTCATCACTAAGAGATTCATCAACAATAAATTCTAAATAGTCTTCTTCCATTTGTTCATCAGGAACTTGAGAAGCTTCTACTGCCGCCTCTTCTTCAGGAGGAATGTTAGGATAAGTATCTATAGGCATATCCTGTTCTTGTTCTGTAGGAACCAGCAAAGCAGCCCCTCCTGCTTGTTTAGCCTTTCTAACTTTAGAACCTTTTTTATACTGATATTTTCTATTTGGCATAATATTATTCCTTTCGATCTTTAGCCTCTTTAACCTGTTCCTTCAACTGCTCTAATCGTACCAGCAAAGCCACTTTCCCCTGGCTGCGGAACATTTCCTGTTCCGATGTTGCCGCCACCAGTGCCTGTAACTCCAAGGTCTTGAGGCTGTCCAGGTGTTCCTTCAACGCCTCCCATGCCTCCGGGTTGTTCACCAGGAGGGAGAGCTTCCTCGCCAATTGTTTGTCCAGCATTTTGCATTCCTATAATTTGTGCCATAATAGCAGCTTCTTCTGGATCATTTAAAACCTCATCGGGATCAAGATCTAAAGTATAAGCAAGCTCACTAATAAGCTTTGATATTTTAACAAAGGGCGCAATAGCGGGATTTTGAACGGACTGTAAGAAAGTAGTCAATCTTTGGCTTCTTACTTCCTTTTGCATAAGGCTGTTTGTTCCTGTTGCCTTAACTTCTAAATCACCTTTAACGCCCAACCGACTATCAAGGAATTGCATGTTCCATTGATAATATGCTTCTCCTAATGGCTTCAGAAGAAAATCATCTAAGTTTTTAACTACAGTCTTTATGTTTAAAGAGGCTGCACCTAAAAGCATAGACATTCCTGAAGCAGTTCTTGTCATGCTTTGTACACCAGTCTGACCATGTGAATAAGACGGAATTCCTGTTTGTTCGTCTGCTAATTGCCTGAACTTATCAAACATCATCATATTCTCAGTGGATGTATTAGGAAATTTTACACCATGAATAGCTTGTCCTGGTACTCCTGCTTGTCTTCGGAAGACTTTACCAGGATAGATTTCCATGTTTTGCCCACCAACTAAAGCAGATTCATCAACATCGAAAACTAACGAGCCTGACAAAGCTAAATTATCAATAGCCATTCTAGCATGTCCGTTCATTATTTTCTGAGAGTCGTCCATGTTTTCAGCAATTCCAATACCAAAGAAACTATAAGGATTTCTCTCATACGGGAACGAAAGATAAGGAATTCTATAAGGAGTAAAAGGATTAACGACAGCCCGTAAAAGTTTACCATTACAAATCCACGCATTGACCTGTACTTCGTCTAGATCATCTATATTATCTCCTAATTCCATTCCTACTTCACGAGCATATTCAGCATCCATAATGCCCCAATACTCTAGAACTTCAAATTGTCCTGCTCCGTATTCCTGTGTTCTATGATCATCTTTTAATTCATGTTCATAATCTTTTTCCACATAGTTCGCGCCCATCATTAAACATTCTCGTATTTCGTCCTTATTAAAATAAGGCATCTTACTTAGCGCTCTTAGTTGAGATCTGTTTAACTTATGACGATGGAAAACATATTCACATTCTTCAACATTAGTTGAGTTTGGGTCAGGGAAAAAATCCCAGATACTAACAAACTCAATTCTAGGAACCCTTACTGATATAGGAGAATAAGATCGTTCTCCGTTTTCTCCTTCATCCCAACGATTTAATGTCTTATTAAAATTAAAAGGGCCTTTAACAATACCGGTTCCAAATAGTGCGGCCTCAAATAAAGCATTTCTAATTTCACTTGATCCATTAGACTCGTCAATCTGGTCATGTATAAGTTTTTCCATTCTTCGGGCTGCTTTTTCTGCGGGATTAAGTTCCAACGCTTGAGGCGAAGGTGATAGTCCTTCCCGTAACGCCCCTTCTTCTTCAGCCTTTTGTTCGATGAACTCTTCTTCAAATTTTCCAGTATTAAATGAGGCTCCAGGCTTTAGAATTTTTCCGTCCCCTTCATAGCCAACATCATATGGGCTTTCTTGCTCTTCTTCTTCCCTTTCTTCTGCTGGTTCGGGGGTTGTTTCTATGCCTGGTACAGGGTTATTGATATCAAGATGTGCGTGTTCTGGAATTCCCTCTGGAACTTTCGTTTCACTAATGCCTATAGGGAACTTTCCTGCTCCAAAAATAACATCTACTAACTGTCCAAAGGCAGCAAGTACTTTTGTTTTCGTAACTTTTACAAAAACTCTAGATTTTTCTGTTTCTCTAAACTTAACATGTTTTGGATACAATCCACGATAATTGTGATAAGCTGTTATCCATCTTTCCTCATCTAAATTTCTAGCGCTTTCAGCAGAGTCAAATCTAGACTGTAGTAACCCTACAAATTTAGTACGAAGATCTACACTTAAGTTTAAAGTTTGGCCTTCTTCGCCTTCTACAGGCTCAAGATAAAGAAAGTTTGCACTTTCGCCAAATATGTCGTTATTTTCTGCCATTTAATACCCAAATTCTCTGTCTATTGGTTGATATGCTTGTTCCATTCTAAAGTTTCTCATTCTATTAATAGGATCAGTAGCTTTAGGTCTTGACATAATCAAATATCGTAAAGCATCATAAGCATGATCAGGAGCATGTGTGTTTACATCTTCAGGTTTTGATTTATCCATAGGAATACTTTGTAATTCTTTTATCAAGTTTGGACAAGTGCTAAATATTTGTAGTCTTGGCCTGCCGTTAGGCTGAATTTTTAAATATTCGTGTATTTGAATTTTACCTTGTATCCTATTTTTATCTGCCCTTCGTAGTTTATGCCCTGCTCGTACTAAAGTTTCTCCTACTGTAGGCCCTGTAGTCCCTGTTCTTGCCCATGCTGCTGTATCTAGTACACCGGCTACAGAAAAAGGATCATTTATTTCCATTTCTGTAATTACTTGACCTAAATCCTGTCCTGTTAAGTTCTTTTTATAGAGTTCTCGGTAAACAACCAGTGTTCCATCTGCCGGGTCTACTGTAGCCCATATACAAGCGCTTTCAGAAGCATATCCATAGTCAATACCTTTAACCCGCTCCCATCCTATAGGGATGTGAAACGGAGGAATAATATGTACATCAGGATCAAATTCTGAAAACGCTGCCCCTTCTGTTATTTCCCAATTACCTTCTAATAGTTGTCTTCTTTGGACGGGAGGAAGAGCTTTAAGCATCTCTTCATAGCGCCCATCTTCAGATAAATATGGATTATCGTCTAATCTTGCAGGAATAAAACGTCTTGTAAGACCATCATCCCCTTTAAAAGATTGTCCTGGTTCACATGGATCAACATATCTCTTCTTAACCCAATGTGCGCCGACACCTCCTGGGTTTGCAGTACATCGTAAATAAGGATCTATCTCCGAATCTGTTGTACGCAACCTAGAAGCTAGATAATTCCAACCAAATTCTGTAGGCAGATGAGTAATTTCATCAAAACCTATCCAAGAATACGATTGTCCCTGGTATCTGTAAACGTCTGCGTCCCTTTCTAAGAACCCAAACTCTACTTTAGCTCCACTAGGGAAGTTCCATATCTTTTCAACTTCTCTAAACTTACATCCAGGGAATGCTTTTGGATATAATTCCCTAGATTTATCTATTAACTCTCTCAATTCAGGCATTGATCGTCTAAGTATCAACGCTCTGTGTGCAGATCTATGGCAGAACCTTAAAGGATCTACCAACATTGCATAAGACTTACCCCCTCCTGCGGCTCCTCCATATAAAACATCTCGTTCTGGAGAAGCTAAGAACTCTGTCTGCGGCCCCTCGTTCGGTGCGAAGATAACATTGCTTTCGTAAATCTGTTGTTTGGTTGTTTCGGGTAAGTGCTTTTCAATGTCTTCCTTTGTGATGATCTTGCCTCCGATAGTTTCCTTGGAGGACGGTTCATCCAGTTTTCCTTGGATTTTTCGCTGCTTCCTGATTCCTTCTTTGGCATTCTTTAGCTTAACCTCAATTTTTTCTGCTCGTTTTTCTTTTGCTCTTAACGAGCGTCTAGCCTGTATTTTAGCTTTTGTTTCTGAATGATAACTATATCCAGAAGATTTGACCCCTTTTCTCCGACCTACCTTCTTTTTAGGGGTTCCATCTACCTTTAAAACAAAATTACCCTCCTTGTCTTTCTGATAATATTCTGGATTGATGTCCCAATCGTTCGGGAGAGTTTCTTTTGCCATAAGTTGTGTCTATATGTTTTTGAAGTCCTCTAGAAGAAAGAGGTCTTCCTGTTTTATAATGGAGCCATTCAGCCCCTTCTCTAGGATTAATAGAATCTACTAGTACAGAATCAACAACATCTTGAAAAGTCTGTAGATGCTCTTGATTAGGCACTATATAATTAGAATCATTAGTGTCTAAATCATAACCAAATGGAACAGATCCTGCTCCACGCTTCTTACGCATAGCCAAGAGCCTCAGATTGAGCCTCTATTATTTCTTCATCTGCTTGTTTTGCAGGCAATATGAATATCCCACCGTCTGTAGTATGATTTACGTTGACCCGATCCGCCTTCCCAAGACCTATTCGGTCTAGGATTGTTTGTGCAGCTTGTAAACGTATGTTAGCCTGTGGTATAGGTTCATCAGAATCCATTACATGCACTAGTTTTATAGCTGCTTTAGGTGCAGATTGGGCAAGAATATGAGAGGCTAAGTCTATCATTTCTTCTTTAAGGGATCTAACCACTTGAGAATAGCTGCCTTCGGCATATCCTGCCAACTCTGCTGCCTTTTTTGGATCACCTCCAGTGTTTATCAAGTTGTCTAAGAAGCTTTGCTGCTTTTCGGATAACTTCCGCTGCCTGTTCGACTGCGGTTGCCCTGAAAGATGAGATAAATATTTAGAAGTTGTATTAGTTTCTTCAGTCATAGGCATATATTATAGGGCTGAATATCGGATTTGTCAAGTGTTTTGAGAAAATATCTTAAAATACTTGACAAAATGGAAATCTAGCTGTATACTAGAGTAACAGGGCCACCAAGGTCTAACATGTTTTAAAGCTTTTAAAGCTTATAAAACCCCACCACCACGACATCCCCTTTTTAATGCTTGTCAAGCTTTTGATGGGATGCCGCCTTTCCAATGGTTCCGAAGTTAAAATTGGCAAAATATACGAGATTGTGTTTTTATGCATGGGGGTACCCGGCCCGGTCACCTGCCTACCCCATCTTCCCAAATGCGAATGATTATCATTTGCACTTGAGAATCGTTCTCATCTTGTCAAGCTTTACCAAATGCGAATGATTATCATTTGCAAACGACAATGATTCTCATCTTGTCAAGCTTCCGAAGCTTCAGCGCTTATAACCAAAAGCTATAACTTTATAATCTTGTGAACTATTGGTTCCCAGGTTTGACAAGTTTAGAATGAGTCTAATTCTCATTTAATCGCAAGCATAACTTCCCAAACATTTCAAGACTTTGCATATAATTTAATCTTCTATAGTTATGACTTAACATCCTATGAAATAAAGACTGTTTTGGGCCTTTTAGGTATTGATTTAGACTCATTCTAATGGTATCTTTAAGGCCACGAAACAACAGACAACAGACAAAAGGAGCGAGCGACATGAGACACACTCATTACATAGCAGCAAGCGCCGCGACAGCGGAAGGCGATACCTATCAAATAGGACAGATCCGCGAACAGCACTACGCTGGTCAGCGCATCCTTTCCAGACTCGCGGGATATCGTAGGCAACGCGCTAGTGGCAATGGCGAACGTGGCGCAGTCGTAGGCGTCTGGCTACCACTGGACACTTGGACGCGTAGGCGCGCA
>VTLG01011782.1_pt1 | contig 13976 bp, 22 predicted proteins | sample 4694571 | NCBI WGS metagenome assembly VTLG01 (sample SAMN12604809, study PRJNA352737) | marine metagenome | biome: ENVO:00000447; feature: ENVO:00000209|ENVO:00000569|ENVO:01000036; material: ENVO:00002151; isolation source: viral sequences binned using virsorter ...
CTTTGCCGATTGGGCGAACAGGGGACTTAACTTGTGGACGATCCAAAAGCAATCTATCGCTGTCGCATCATCGGGATTTACCAATCCGTTAGGAGACGCAACATTGCTTACGGGAGGAGACACTGCAACCATCATTGATATTACGGACGCGGTTATGCGTGACAGCAGTAACAATGATTTTGCGATGACGAGAATTGGACGAGGAACTTATTGGGACTACACTGTAAAATCAACATCAGGTCGTCCCACACAATATTATTTTGAGAGAACAATAAAACCAACAGTTTACCTGTATCCCGTGCCCGACGTGGATTACACTTTTGTTTATTATGCATTAATTCGTATGTTCGATGCAGGCGCCTATACGAATAATGCACAAGTCCCATTTCGGTTTATTCCGTGTATGGTTGCAGGGCTCGCCTATTACATGGCATTAAAATATCAGCCAGAGCGCGTAGCCATATTGAAGGCTATGTATGAAGAAGAATTTGCCCTAGCTGCGAGTGCGGACGTGGAAAAAGCTACTTATAAAATTGTTCCGCGAGAAGATTGGGTGATGTAGTGGGGAAATTTGCATCAGGAAGATTTGCATTAAGAATTTCGGATCGCGATGGAATGGCGTATCCCTATAATGAAATGGTTCAGGAATGGAATGGACTATGGGTTCATTATAGTGAATTTGAGCCAAAAGCTCCCCAGATAAATCCACAGAATCATCCTGTTGATTTTGAAGCTCTGGAGCACGCAAGACCACAAGTTGCCAATTCCACCGTTTATGTGGGACGAATTGGCACGAATGTGAATGGATTTGAAACACTGCAAGAAGCTGTCACTCTCTACTACGCCAATGGAGTGTCTTATCCAGGTTTTGTCAGAAGTATGCAACCGTTAGGCGTTCAACTACCTAATAAACCAACTTTATTGCATAGTTTTGTAGGAAAGGTTACAGTGACCACGACATGACCGATTATTCTGATTTATTGACAAACGTAAGAAATTACACGGAAACTTCCAGTGACGTACTTTCGGATGCTGTTGTCAATACATTTATCGTCAATGTGGAAAATAAATTATTTAAGGAAGTGGATCTCAGTTATTACCGTAAATATGACACGGCTAATTTAACCGTAGATAATGCTTTTCTTTCACTCCCAGGAGACTGGAGGGCTACCCGATATCTTCAAATTGTTGTCTCGGATGTAAGAACAACCTTGCTACAGAAGGATATTTCATTTATGACAGAGTACTGGCCTGATAGAACAGCAACGGGTACTCCTAAGTACTATGCTGATTGGGACCAAGACACGCATTATATTGCGCCAACACCAAGTGCCAACATAGCTGTTGAACTTGCATATTTAAGGATGCCTGATAATTTATCGGCTTCCAACACATCCACGTGGATCAGTCAAAATGCTCCCAACGTGCTTTTATACGGTTGTATATTAGAAGGACTTGCATACTTGAAAGGTCCGACAGATATGATACAACTGTATCAACAAAAATATACTCAGTCTGTACAGAATCTTGCCACATATGAGATGGGGCGTGATCGTAGAGACGAATATAGAGACGGTGTCATTCGTGTCCCTCTCGAATCAAGGAACCCATAGGAGGTTATTATGGCTATTACTCAAGCTGTTTGTAACAGTTTTAAAGTGGAGATCCTGAAAGCATTGCATGATTTTACTGCAACGACAGGGAACACTTTTAAATTAGCGCTTTTTGATAGTGAAGCGACTTTAAGTAAATCAACTACTATCTACGACACACCCGACGAGGTAGGTAACTCAGGCACTTATTCAGCTGGTGGTGGAGCATTAACATCGGTTACTCCCGTATTATCAACTGATACCGCTGTGTGTGATTTTTCACCCGATCTTTCATTCACGAGTGCAACAATTTCTGCACAAGCTGCTGTGATTTATAACAGTTCCACGGTCACTGGTTTAACGACCAATGCTGCTTGCTGTGTTTTAGATTTTGGTGGAGTTAAAACTTCGACTGCAGGAACATTTACAATTACGTTTCCAGCGGCTGAAGCGACTGCTGCAATTTTAAGGATCGCATAAGGAGAATAAATCATGGCCTCTCTACAAGGATGGGGCCGAGAGACTTGGGGCAGTGGTGCATGGGGACAATATGCACCTGTAGAAGCCACAGGGAATGGCCTCACGTCAAATACTGCGACGCCCGCGTCTGTTACGGGTGATTGCAACATCACGCTTTCCGGCGTCTATGGTACGTCTACTGCTGGCGATGCTGTCGCTACAGGATTGGCGATCGTTAATGCCACAGGCAATCCACTCACTTCCAATACTAATGATGTAACAACTAGCGCTAATGCGGATGTTAGTCCTACGGCTAATGGTCTTGCTTTATCCTTAGGGGAGGAAAGTGTGGACACTGCTTATCAGTCAGGTTGGGGTCGAGGCTATAACCAAGCCACAGGAACCAAGATTGGTTGGGGGGATAATCTTTGGGGAACTTTAGAAACTGAATACGCTTTAACGGGAGTCGGAGCGACAACAAGCACTGGTGACGCTGTTGCGAGTGCCGATGTTGATATTACAGTAACAGGACAGAGCGCGACATCTACCGCAGGAGCTATGATTCCTTTTGCCTTCCCATCAGGTGTTCAGGCAGCAACAAGTATTGGATCATACTCAATCACTGCTGATGCAACGATAACGGTTGTCGCAGCTTCAGAGCCGGAACTTGATGCGAGTACTGGTGACGTAGCAATAGCGATTAGTCCGACAGTAGAGCCTGCGGGAACATTATTAACAGGATCCTTGGGATCATCCACCATTACAGGGGACTGTAATGTTACTTTGACAGCGGCGGGACTGACTTCCTCTCTGGGGGATGAAACAGCCACCGGTAACGCTGATGTAGACGCAGATGGTAATGACTTGGAGATCATCCAAGGTAGTGTGACAGCAACCGCTGATTTTGCCATCACCGTTACGGGAAATGGATTAACAAGCTATATTGGTGATGCCGGTCAGGAAACAAGCTATCTTGCACCGAATGTTTCCGCTACAGCTTCTATAGGAACCTTAAATATTAGCACGGATGTAAGCTTTACAGCCACAGGAGTTTCTGTTACAAGTAGTACAGGAACACTACGAGGAACCTTCTGGTCGGAAGTGGATGACTCGCAAACAGCCGTTTGGGTAGAAGTTGACAAGGCTGCATAAAATCATTAAAAAAAGGTATTAGGAGATTAAATGGTAACGTATTCGACGGGTCTTAGAACAGAATTACAAGTAACAGGAGAAAATTCAGGTACATGGGGAACCATTACCAATAACAACTTTTCTCAAGTTTTTGAATTCGCCATCGCAGGCGTTTACGCCGTTCCCGCCATTACCACAGGAACATCTACCACTTTGACGAATGCCGATGGGCCTGACACTCAAGCTAATAACCAGGCACGAAACAACCAATTAATTTTTACAGGAACCGTTTCCACGACCCATACTATTCAATTTCCAGCAACAGCTAAAACTTATGGACTTTATAATAATATCGGTGGTGGAGCCGACATCTCAGCAAGATTAGGGGCTGGAGGAAACACGCTTACCATTACAAACGGAAAGTATCGTCTTGTTTCAACGGACGGCACTGACTGGTACGACATTCTTTCTCTGGCTGGTCTTGATGAAACATGGACTTTAGTGGCGGATGGAACTACTTTAACAGCAGGGCAAAATGCCTTCGCTAACACGAATGCGGGAACTGTAGGATATACCTTACCTCTTTCTCCAAGCATTGGGGATCAGTGTAAGGTTGTTGATCTAGGAAACGCGGCTACGAATAACATTACGATCGCGAGAAATTCAGAGCTAATTCAAGGAGTGGACGCAGACATGACGATTTCTACTGACAGTGCTGCTATTTCCTTGGTATACAGTAATGCAACATACGGGTGGAGACTGAAATATAATGACTAATTTACAGGATTTTACAAATAGAAGCGAAGTAGGCGCGATCAAGCCGTGGGGCAAAGCAACAGCTCCTGCTGGTTATGTGTTATGCGATGGAGCGGCTATTTCAAGAACGGACTATGCTGATTTATTTGCTGTCATAAGCACAACTTATGGCGCAGGAAACGGATCTTCAACTTTCAATGTTCCCGATCTTCAGGGAAAGAGTCCTCAAGGATATGATGGTGGATCATCTTATGATTTAGCAGATACGGGAGGTGCGAATACTGTTACGGTATCCGTGACAAACAACCAAGGAGTCTCTCTGACTAATAACCAGGCTGTGTCTGTAACGGGATCTATTGCTAATACTTCCCTCACTACTGCTCAATTGGCCAGTCATAATCATGGCGTATGTGGAAAAACTCCTACTGGTCCAGCCAACAAGGGTGGATATACTCTCAATGCTTTCACGCGTAATTCGCAAGGAGAAAGTTGGGGAGGCTTTACTGAATTTGGACCAGGAAGTTATTTTTGTGTGAATTCTGATGGATCAGGAACTGGTCATAATCATACCCATACTTTAGCTGGAACAATGACAGGATCGGTGACAGGGACTTTGAGTGGAGCGGTAACTGCTGCAGGAACGAATACCTTTTCACCTTATGTGGTGGTTAACTACATTATAAAACATTAGAGCGGGACTATGGCCACTCACATTGTAATATCAAATAACGACTATACTAACATAGATGACTCTTTTCGTATGGACTGGACAGACAAAGGCAATGCGATGCCTGCACTAGAGAATACAATTCATTATGTGTTATGGACTTCAGGATCAAAAGAAATTCAAACTAAGGTAGCGGACAGTGATCCTCCTGAAATGGCGGGGAATATTGCATTATCAAATGTTTCTGATGCTGTGGGTTCTACAACAGTTCAAGATTTATTAACTTGGGCTGACACAAGAAAAAGCCAGATTACAGAAGCTGTAATGGATTATGAAAATGCTTTTGAAAATGCGGCAATTGCCTGGGTGGATGCGGGAAATACAATAGAAACCTTTAATAGGGTTGAAGCGGCTTCAGCTTGGGACTGGGATAAAACTTGGAGAGACTACGATCCTCATTACAGCTAGACTTCCTTTTTTAACTTACTATACGGACCATTTAAATCTACATAATGTAGAAAAATTTGATGATGCCAGCTTGTTGGATCCTCTGTAAAAATAGGGCGCCAATGAGACACTTCACACCCTTTATAAATAACACCATCCCCTAATTCAATTATAATGGGTTTATTTTCCATACATATAGGCCATCTATAGTTTTTATTTTTATAGGAATATTGCATTGTGATACTCACACTAATTTCACACGCAGGACGATCCAGATGGGGCTGTAAATCGGCGCCTGGGCGATACAGGCGTGTGTACCCGTATGTGGGACTGAGTTGCAGGTTCGTTTCTTTTTCTACTCTACTCTGACAATAATGAAGAACATTTGTTAGCACATCATCTTGAGAGGTGTGCATCCACGGCGAACCTTGAATCTGTTTGTCAGTTGTGGGAAGGGATTTGCTTTTAATTAGCATCCAAGAAGATACGAATCTAACTACTTCGTTAGGTAGCATTTTTTTGGCATATTTATAGAGTTCCTGCATTAATGTATCCAGGTGATGATGGCATGTCGATCTCCTTTTGTTACAGGTAGAATTGCGTGCGGAAAACAAAAATTACTAGGAAAAACTACCGCATCCCCTTTCCTCCCTTGGACACTATATGTCTTATTAAAAAAAGAAAATTCTCCTCCTTCATAATTATCATTTAATAAAAATGAACAACTTAATACACGAGGAATAAGCTCACTGGCATCTATATGTTCCTTATATTCCCCTTTTTCTTCACCTTTATATAATAGATGTTCATAGCCCGTATCCTCACAAGATAATCCTGCCTTGAAATTAGGATGTGTTTCGCCATATTTCTCTAGAATAAGATCTACTCCCTTAAAAACAAAATCCTCAAATTTGGGGGATATCGTAGTGACATAGCATTTTCTTATTTGAGGCGCTTCTTCATTGTCTTTTAGAACAGCACGTTGAAATTTAGTTGTTTTATCATTTACAATTTTATCGCAAATATCAGATGATAAAACATTCTTTATGCATATAATATAATCTTTCAGTTTCCTCACTTCTTGTCCTTTTTCATTGCTTTGAGATATTGATTAGGATGCAACTGTCTAGTTTTTTTTAATGCAAATTCTTCAAATTTTTTAAGGGATTTTTCTTTAAATTTAGTGCCCACCTGAGAGGGTACTCTTTCTTCTTTGGGTATAGGTACTAGCATCACCAAAGGCGTACCTGCCTTAATATGCACTTTATCTTTTTTTAATATTAAATTTATATTGATCTGTTGAGTACCATTATTTGGTACAGGTATGACTCCCATAGTGCAACTGAAGTCTTCATTATAATGATAGAACAAAGGCACTTGCAGAAGATCATGAGTAGAGCTTTCCACATACCAGATATTATCAAATTTAAACATCATAGGATTAGCGGCTTTGGCCACCGGTGGCAGCCAATCAACCATCATATAACCGGGAAACAGGGTCGTTGATGGAGGGCGTGTCAGTTTTTTACCCGCATCTTCCACCATTCCTGGCTGTCGGGACCACATCTCGTTAGTCTTTTTGTCCAATTCCATCCAACTATCAGTCCACATAGGTACGATGAAAGCACGTTTAAAAAGATTACGCACACCAAAACAATTCTTTATTGTAGAGGTAGTTGCCTTGACATAACTTTCTTGAAATTTATTATTGGGATCGTAGGGGCCGTGACTGGACATACATTTAATCCAGGTAGGTAAATGTTTATCAGCGTTAACAATTGGATAATCTTGTTCCACCCAATCAAGTGCTGAAAAAAATTTAATCATATCCCCTTTTTAATAGTTTTCTCTTTTTCCCCAGTAGTCGACTGTTAAGTTCATAGCAAAAGTTATGCGTGTTTTATCGGACAGGTTAGGGGTAACGGAATGATGGAGTCCTCCATTAAAAAATATCACCGTGCCGTCTTTAACAGTGATTTTTTTTATCTGATTAGTGATGAGTGTATCTTTATTTTTTTTAATAAGCTGAAACTTATCTTCAGTGTGAAAAAAGAAATCAGAAGTTGAATGTTCTGTATCCACAAAATACACTACTGCGATATGAACAGGGTGATTGTGTAGATCCGTATATTGATTTTTGTCATACCAGTTTATCCAAGAGTTGAGTATGGATAATTTAGGGGCATCAAATCCATCCTTTAATACAGAAGCATGAATGATACTCATTATTTTATGCGCCACCTCTAGTACAGCAGGATAACGGTAATGAGAATCCCAGGCCGTTCTCCCTCCTTTGACATTGCATTCTTTCTCAGGAGTTGTGCTCAACTTATGCACTTCTTTATTTCTTTCTATTTTAACAATGTTTTTTATTTTTTCTTTCCAAGTGTCGTGATCAGGAAGGATAAAAGAAGAGCACTCCTCTATAAAGAGAGGGGTTTTTGTAATATTTACCATAAGCTCAACCAATGCTGAATACTAAAACGTTGGGCGGCAAACGGGACGTCTTTTTTATCTTCTGAATATAGTGGCGTAACAGCGTGAGCTATGTAGGAAGGCAGAACAATCATAAAGTTGTTTTTATTGGCCACTGTGATAGTTTTACCCCCGTCCCTAAGAAGCAGGTCGCCTCCTTTTAATTGATCTCCTTCGTTCAAGATTAAGCTAAAAGTAAATAAGTTTCCTTCTTTGCGGTCACAGTGCCAATTATAGTAGCCTCCGTGATTATATGAAAGGACATGCACGTCTGATTTAAATCTTCTCTCCAATAAATCGAAAACACTGGTTTTGTCTTTAATAAAATTTATTATTCCCTGATGAAGAAACCAGCTTGATAGATTTAATATTTTTTTATTTGGTGGAGAATCAGTCCCTGAGTCTATCCAGTAGTCTTCTGCTCCACACTTCCAACTGTAGGATTCAACTGTCAAGGCTCCTGCGGTTTCCCATTTAGGAATCTGAAAAGCGGATCTATTATTCAGCAATTCGATTTTTATTTCATCTAAGGCGTAGGGAGGTAGAAAATCCTCACATCCTATTACATTAGGGGATAAATGAAAATAATTCATTTATTTAAAATCTTTCTTCTTCCAGAACATTTTTTTATATCTATCAATAAATAGACTATGTAAAAGATTCATAGTTTTGCTGTGCCCAGCTTCGAATAAAAAACCACTCCATACTTTCCATGACTCTCTTCGAAAAGGAATTACTTGTATCATGGCATCACCTTTTTTTAGTAAAAATTGCTTATCCCGTTTCAATAAGATCATAGGGAAATGAACGACATTAATGTAAGAATCCGTATCCACGACCCCACTAATTATATTAAAACGATCTTCTCCCAATCTATTCATAGGTTGCACAAATAGGCAGCTATATCCAGGCTGAGTTTTAATTAGCCATTTATTAATAAATTTACCCGCAAATTCTCCAGATTTGGTGTGCCATTCTTCTGGCATTTGCATCTTACCGTGATAGCCAAACTCCTTTACTTCCCTGTTGGCCGCAGTAACTGTAAATTCCTTCTCGGTTGGATCTACCAAGTAATCTTGATCAAAAGGTATGATGTATCCCGCTGTCATAGCATCTAAAAAAGGTATGCACATTTTAAGTGTCGGAGCATGCATATTTTCACCTTTCAGACGTTCTAGTTTTTTATACTCTTCGGGAATAAAATGACTAGCAGGCCTAGGGTGAGGCCATACATCAGCCATCTCCTTGCTTACAGCTATGAATTCTATTTTATTAGGCTTTTTAAACATTAGGGGGTGCCAGATCATTATTGATAATGAAATTAAACGACATTGACCGTCTTATATCATTTTTGTTTTTTGTTTTAAAGGGTAGCACAAAATGCTGATGTCTTGCTTCAAAAATAAAAAAATCACCTACGCGCGGTTCAAAATAAGTTGTTCCGATGCCATCAACTCCCACAAATCCCAATCGACCATCTTTGAATTTATGGGGATCTTTAGCATCATTGACAAATTCGGGAACTTTTAAGAAAAAAACTGTGGAAAACCCTAAGGCCTCATTATGAGTATGAGGAGGATTATATTCTCCTTCTACCATATCATTTATCCAGCAGCTTATAATTTCCAAATGCATTTTTCCAAATCCAATATTAAAATCTCTATTCCAGTGTTTGACATAATCTCCCATACACTTGGCTATTTTATTATAGCATTTCGTGTTCATTAAAAAGTTGGTATAATTTAATTCGGTATTTAATCGACCAGCTAATTTAGGTCCGTAGGAATCTAAAGTTTTTTTCTTTTCTTCATATTTTTTATTAAAATCCTTAATCTCATTTGTAGTGAATACAGTGTATTTTTTTATAATTCTTCCAAATGCATGAACTTCACTTTTCATTTCAATTTCTTCTTCCTTCCTTCAAAATCTTTTTTTGCAAAAAATGTTATTAATGTATATCGTGGAGAGGAATCTCCAAAATATTGAAGATTAGTGTGATAGATGTCCCCTCCTTTAAAGAATAAAGCTCTGTTTTCTACAAATCCCACGTGGGCGCTCAATTCCCCGTTTACATAAAATCCTGTTCCATTATTTAATAATTTTTCCCCTTTCAGATAAAATAAAATATTATAGGGAGCTGGTTGATGAATTCCACCTATATGCTGCCCGTCTGTGTGTGGAATGGGTTTCTCCTTATTGTGCCTTAAATGCAGAGATATCATATCATCCTGAGGAACAAATTTTTTACTTAAGGGAAAGTGATAGGCCGTACGTTTATTAAAAACTTTAAAAATAGGATCCTTGTAGGATATCCAATTTCTAAAGCCAATGTTTAATTGTTTATTTTCCATATTAGTAACTGGTCTTAAATCTGTGGTATGAATTAAATTTTGTAATTTATGTAATTCCTTTATAGGTAAGAAATTATCAACAAAAGATATCATATCTCCTTCTTTCCGACAATCCACTCTGGAGTTAGAGGCTCAGAAACCCAACCTACGTCACCATATCCCTGGGGTGTTTCTGTGTTAAATCCGAGTGCTTCGTCTACAATTACTTGTGGTTTTATCTCAACGCAATAGGGGTATTCTGATTGAAGATTTATATTCTCTTTATATCCAAACCTTTCTGGAACCGTTGTTCCCCATAGTCCTATTCCTTTCTTGTTAAAACTTTGGTGAGAACACATATGATATAAGGCGCTGTCTATTGAAATAAAAAAAGAACAATGCTGTGACAAAATCATAAAATCCTCACGTGTCATAAATAATGGATTTCCCCCCTCATCATTGATTTTGGTTTCACCAATAAATTCCTGCCTCTCATTATTGTGGCTGAAAACAATAAGTAAATGGGTTGGAAAGGCCTCTCTTAATAAATTTATTAATTCTTGTCCATATTTATAGTTTCTTCCCTTATTGTCTGTATTATACGGCAAGTAATTTAGATCTATAACTCCCTGCCCTCCTGTAAACTGTAGTAAAATAAATTGGTTTAATTTTTTAATAGACGATAAAAGGATCTTTTCTCGTATGGGATTGACTGTAAAAGAAGGACGAATGTCTTTAACTTCAATTTCATATTGAGTCGCCCATTCTTCTACGACATGCGTTTTTCCCTTAAGAAAATTTCCCATATAGGGATCACTCAAAAACAGTTGATCATAGTTATTAAAATATGCATTGTAAGTGTCATAAAGCAAATCAGCATGACAGGGTAATATTTTAGAGACAGCAACCTCTGGGCTGTATGTAAAAAGTTCAGGATAAGCTGAATTAATAACTAATTTTTGATTATATTTTTTCACTAGTTCAGGGAACAAGGCGGTAAATTGTAGATGCTTGCCTACGCCTCCCTCGACGCTATGGAGATTAGGTTTCATTATGCATCGATAAACATTGCCATAGATACTCTCCAAAATGGAAGATCAACTTTTACTGGCATAGCATCATGCAAGTAATGACCTTTAAAAAGTACAAAACTACCTGGCTCAAAAGTTATTTTAGTATCTTCTACTTGCAACTCTCCTCCCCATTCATCTCTCCAATAAGGAGATAAAAATCCTACACAAGTCCAACGTTCAACATGATCGTGAAAATGAAAGCTTCCTTTATTCTTTTGAGCGTTCATAAAAATTCCTTTTATGCTGTAGTTGCTTAATTGAAAATTATAATCCTTCTTTATACTTTTATTAGCTCCCGCAAACAAAGCTCTGAAGTAACCCCACCAGTAGGGACTACATATTTGATCTTGATTTTTAACGCAGAAATGAGGATACAAATCTTCATAGATTTGTTCGGATTGAGAAATTGTATTTATATTCCAGTTCTGTTCCATCAAGAGATCATAAGTCTCTTTAACTTCGTGGGCGTTCAACAGATTTTTTATCTCGTATATCTCAGCCATTTATTTCTGCCTCTTCCATATCATATTTTCTTTGTCAAGAGAACTATTATCATAATTGGACATTAATCATCTTGATTTAAATCGATGATGTGTTTAAATTGGTTCTCACCCCAAAATTTAAATCAGGAGAAAAAAATGGAAAATCAAGAGGTATTGAAGGCTATCGCTGTCCTTGCCGATAAAACAGGACGGTATCACGAAAGACTAATGGCGGTTGAGAGAGACAATTTAAGACTAGAGAAAGAATTAAAAGATCACAAGAATGGATGCGGGTGTGAGAATTCTTCTGAAAAGAAAGATATGAGTTTTACTGTAGGTGGTAATGAGGCCGAGGCTGAATGTGAATCCTGCGGGGCCTAATCTTTAGGAACTTCCCCTAGCATATCAGCTAGTGATGGCGCGAATATTCTTACATCTCGTCTGATGTGTTCTTGTTTCGTCGTTGTGGCAGGATTATCAACGTCAGTTTTCATCGCATCTTCAGAATTATATTCCTCCCCCGTTACGGTATTGGTAAGGGTGGTTTCACTTTTACATTTATAGTGCGGAATTCTTCGTCCATCTGATGTATCGATATGTCCTAAAAGTTCCGCTGGTTCTACTATTTTAGCCATCTAATTTACTTTCCTTTGTATTTTAGCATTAAAACTTAACATAATTCTATCCTCTTTTGAATTATTAATTTCCACCTCATGATTAAGCCATGAAGGAAAAATAAGCAAGTCATTAACTTTTGGTTGCCATCCCACGCGTGGAGCCAGATGAATGGATTGATTCTTCTTCATAAGGGGTGCAAGAACTTCAGATTGGGGATGAGGGTTATGAAAAGTCAGTTTTCCGCTGTCCTTTGGCACTTGCAGATAAAAAGCTCCTGAGAGATAGTTATGGGGGTGTGAGTGCAGTTTATTATAGGTTCCCGGCCCATTGATCATGGCCCACATACCAGTAAGCTGAGGTTCATAGTGATCCTCTACGCCTAAATGATCCAATGCCTCTATGCAGTAGTGAATGATATCAGCTTTAATAATGCCCAAACGCTTGTCCTCGTGAAGATCATCTCGGCTGTGCCATCCCCCTTGATTCGTCTTTTGAATCCCTTTTTGATCCTCTTTTTGCACCTCCCTGACGACTTTAATCAAGTCTCCATAATCACCATTGGTGAAATTTACTGAGAACACCGGAGTAATAAATAAGGAATGAAGTTCGATTAGAGGGCTCCTTTTGTTGTTTCTAAAAAGCTCATTGTGATGTGAAGCTCATTAGCCGCGTTCGCCGTAATTTTAATCAAGTCCGATTCCTCTAGAACCAGAGGCTGTGATAGAACTTCATAGGTCGTGTCGGTGGTAATAGTCTTAGTGTTGGTAATTTTATAAGTCGCTGAAGCACTGCTGTCAGTCCATTCTATGGTATACTCTGTCGTGTTTCCCGAATCATTGCATATGAGAATGGATTTAACTACGGCTGTGGTTGGAAAAACAGGAGGCAACGCTCCTGGATTGGCCGTGGGAACAGTATAAATGGTTGTCGGATCTGTCGTGCTTAAATCAACACCAGCATTTTTAAAGGTATCAGCCAAGAAACCAACTCCTTCCGCTACTTTGTTCTTCTAAGTCCTGCGCATAGGAAGTGTTAAGAAGCAGGATAAGTTGCTCCAGAAGACGAATCATTTGATCAAACTGACCGCTTTCATACTGGGGTGTTGCGTTAGGTAAACGTGTGATTGTAATCTTAGGCATTATCTTCTCCCGTCTGGTCTAAGTTGCAGTTTCATGGAACCAAGTCTCCAGTTCGTGTCATTAATAGCATTGGATACAAAAGCGAGGCTCACGGATCTTCCCCTTCCGCGCACATCAATTTTTTGTGTTGTAGACGTGACGTTTCCCGTTGTTGTCACATTAGCTGCTGATTGGGGATATTGTTCCAGAGTCAACGTAACAGCAACATTGTTTGTTAGATTAGTGAAGTCAGGAACGAATTTACTGACGGACATGAGATTGTCTCCCGAGGCGATTTCAATGGATCCTGAAGTCAGGCTTGCGCTGATCGCCGTGCCGTCCGCTTGATTGTTTCCTTTCTCGTGTTCATAAACATAAGAGGCTCCCGCCGTCAGGCCCAGAATAGTCGCGGAATTAGCCGTTAAAGTCGTACTATATTGAGTGGCAATTGGCTGTTCATATATTTCCGCCGCAAGCCAACTCGTACGGTCAAGGCTGATGGTATACCATGTGTTTTCCAGGTAATTATAGACGACTCCTCTGTCAATTTGCGTAGCACTAGCTGTGGCGTAATACCAAATAATTTCATTGAATTCACTGTTTAGTCCGCATGCAATGTCATTTCTATTAGTGAAACTAATGTCATCAAACACAAAATCCTGTACGGAACAAGGCATTTTTTTAACCACACCGTCATACATATAAAAGGAATTCTCCCCCATCCAATAGGCTTTACCGTTTACATCTATGGCTGCGTGTTGTGCAATGAGTCCGCAGTTAGCTCCTAATTGACGCTGTCCAAAAGTATAAGGGGTTCCAACAAACTGT
>VTLG01013544.1_pt1 | contig 13976 bp, 16 predicted proteins | sample 4694571 | NCBI WGS metagenome assembly VTLG01 (sample SAMN12604809, study PRJNA352737) | marine metagenome | biome: ENVO:00000447; feature: ENVO:00000209|ENVO:00000569|ENVO:01000036; material: ENVO:00002151; isolation source: viral sequences binned using virsorter ...
GCACAAAATAGCAAATAGGTTTAGGTTTATGTCTTTGGTTACGAGTTCTGCTGACAAGCACCGCGAAACAATGCGGAAAAGAAGGCAGGCCGAACGTGACAAAAAAAACGAAATAGGGAAACTCCCGAAAATAAAATACCCAGAACTAAGGAAGGACGTGCTGGACTCGCTGGAAGTATTTTTAGCCGAAATGTTCCAGGATCTTTTTAGTGACCCTTTTGGGGATGTTCAACTTTCATCCATAGCCCACGAATCGAACATCTTAGAAACTGGCACAGGAAACCTAAACAAGTTAGAGCCGCGTGCCTACGGAAAGTCTACGCGGTCTATACTTGGTGCCGTTTGGGCGTGCCTTAAAGGCGTCCAAGACTTTGTGATGGTCTGCTGTGACTCCACGGAAAAATCCACCGACCTGCTAAAGCTTGCATTGGTTGCACTAAGTGAAAATCAAAAGCTTTTGGGATGTTTTCCAGAGTTGTTTTGTTTTCACCACCTAGACGGCAATAGCCACCGGTGCCAGTATCAGACGTACAAAGGAAAGCGTACCAAGATCAGCATAAAAGGGGACACTATATACTTCCCGGTTTTAGGCGAAGGGATAGCCAGTGAGGGCGCCATGATTGTTTCCAGGCCATTCAAGAAGGCACGCGGTAAAAATGTAGAAGGCCGGCGGCCATCCGTTGTTATATTGGACGACGTACAATCTACAGAGGATGCAATGTCACCAACGAGCGTTAGTAAGTGCATGAAGATTTTGACGACAGACATCGCATTCCTAGGGACTCGCAAAAAACCTGTAGCAATAATAAACAATGCAACAATAATCAGAGACAGGGACTACCCAAGCCAGTTAGCACTGACCCCCGCATTCACAACAGTACGGTATAAAATGGTGGAATCCATGCCAGAAAATACTGACCTTTGGGATGAGTACAACGGAATCCGGCACGCCTATAACAAAGAGGACGTAGGGGACAGAAAACGGGCAGCGGATGAGGCCCTAGAATTCTACATTGCCAATCGGGATGCAATGGACAAAGGCTCTGCCGTTACATGGGATCACGCCTACTCTACCGCACGCGGCGAAGTAAGCACGATACAGGCCGCAATGAATTTTATAGCAGACTATGGGATAGAGGCGTTTGAATCAGAGTGCCAAAACGACCCACAAGAAGAGAAAGGCCCTATTGAGTTGCTGCCGGTAGATGAAATCATGGCGAAAGTTAACGGCGTCCCCGCCAACATAGTCCCTAACGGATTTAATACGCTAGTTGCTATGATCGATGTGCATGAGGAAATCTTAGATTATGAGGTGTGGGCTTTCAATGAAAGATTCAGCGGCGCCAAAGTGCTAGGAGGAACGTGGCCAGACCAGAAAAGCTATACTTTCAATCACAGCAACCCCCCCACTCCGCTATCATATCTCTACCCCGGCATGACCGTAGAGGCCAGAATAGACATTGCACTAGATGACTTGTTCGGGGAGATTTTAGGCCGCGAATGGATGCGGGAAGATGATGTTCCATTGAGAATTTTACGCTGTCTTGTTGACGCAAACGGGAATCACTCGCAGACCATTAAAAACACATGCCGGGCGTCTGAATTTGCCGCAGTTATTACACCTTCATATGGAATGGGGATAACTGCAAAAAAATTGCCAATCAGCCGGCTGCCCAACAATAGAGGGCGAGCTGACATAGGGCCAGAGTGGGCACCCAAAAAGGCCAGCAAAGGTGAAATTCCATCTGTGATATTTGACGCTAACTTCTGGAAGACAAGATTTCACGCACAACTAGCCATGCCAAAGGGAGAGCATGGCTCTTTAATGCTTCACGGGGGACCGGCGGAGGCCCACAGGCGTTCCGCTGAGGCATATCGGGCAGAAAGACCTATAGAGGTGACCGCAAACGGTCGCACGGTCAAGGAATGGCAGCTACTGCCCAACCAGGAAAATCACCCTCTGGATTGTGCGGTAGGCTGCATGGTGGCTGCTTCAATTTGTGGAGTGTCTAGCAAGCGTAAATCTCTGCCGAGAACAAATAAGAAAAAGAAGAGGAGGATATTAACCTAATGGCTAAAAAGGGCCGCCCCAAGGGCAGCAAAAACCATAAGTATGGATACGCAAACGCAATACCAGCGGTGTGCGATAAGTGCGGAAGTTGCAACATTAAAGCAGTGCCGGGGGCGTCTCCAATCATCCAAAACTACGGCGGCACGATGCAGGATGGAACGAAGTTTACGAGCATCCGAAAGCAAAAAAGCATATGCGAATGCGGTAATAGGATGTGGGTAAGATCATATAAGACAGTGAGGCCAACGAAAAAGACTAATAGGAAACCTATTAGCCACGCAAGCAAATAAGTAAAATACTGCTATAATCCCAGCCGGATAGTAGCTACCTATTCCGCCCGTGCAGGGGCTGCACCACCTGCACGGGTATTTTAATGGCTGTAGACAACAGCGAAAAAATCGCAGCTCTCAAAGATCTAAGAGATTCGGGATTGAGGAAAGTCACGATAGACGGTGACACTACCGAATCCAGAACTGTGGCCGACATAAATTCTCTAATTCGCACGCTAGAAGAGGAGCAGGGCAACACACGAAGGCCAAAGGTTTCTAAGTTGCGGATCGGGGGTGCTTGGTGAGTTTCTTGCGCCGACTAGCCGACGTTTCTGGGCTTTCTTCCGGTAGCTACGACGCTACAGAAGACAAGGGTCGCAGGCGACCGCCTAGGACTAGGGTTAAATCTGAAGATTCTATTGCAACTGAACGCAAAAGAAACATTCTCTCGGCTACTACCCAAGATTTATCTAGGAATTTTGCGGTTGCCGCGTGGGCTATACGTAAGCATTTAGACTTTGTTTCTCGGTTTAAGTTTCAATCAAAACTAGATGACGACGGCTTCAACGATGCACTAGAGGCGGCAATAAAAAACGCATCCAAGAGATTCAATTTTGACGCGTCGCGTAGGCACAGCTTGAGAAGTGCAACGCGATTAGCTGAGACATGCAGAGTTAAGGAAGGTGACGTTGGATGGCTGAAATTGCGCAGCGGCAGGGATCGCGGTCACATTCAGGCCATAGAATCTAGCCGCATTTACATGCCACGCAACGCCAACTTGCAAAGTCCAGAGGATTGGGTAAACGGCGTGCGAGTAAATCCCGCCACGGGCGAGTCACTGGAGTACGGAATTTGTGATAGGGACATAAGGACCGGACGCTTAACATTACGGCGAAGGGTTCCAGCACGAAATATGCTGCTACATGCTTTCTATGAGCGGTACGATCAGGTCCGCGGCGTTTCCCCGGTAGCTGCCGGGCTTAATTGGTTCCAGGATACATATGAAGGCTTTGAGTATGCGCAAGCTAAGATGAAGGTGGGGCAGTTATTTGGCTTAGTTGTAAAGCAAGATTCAGACGTAGGGCTATTCCCGAATCGGACCTCTGCAACAATTGACGCAGACGGAGACGGCGTAGACGACTCGGCGCATGAGGTGGATTTAAGCTCTGGGATTTTTAACTTGGATCTGGACCCGGGCGAAGATGCGCAAATTTTAGAAAGCAAAAACCCTTCCACGGAAACTACAAGCTTTCTGAAGCTAATGATTCACGTTGCGTTAAAGTCTCTTGATATCCCCTATTCGTTTTTTGATGAATCCTTCACAAATTTCTATGGCTCTCGTGGGGGGTTAATTCAATACCTAAAATCGTGCCAAGACAAAATAGAATCCTTGCAGCAGTTTCTAGACGAATGGACTATGTGGCGAATTGGTCTGCTCGTTAATGATGGCGAAATATCACTACCCAGCGGGGTATCCTTCTCAGACTTAAGATGGTCTTGGGTTCCCGATGGCATTCCCTGGTGGGATCCAGTCAAAGAAGTGCGGGGGCAGTCTATGGCCGTGGCAGCCGGCTTTGATAATCCCTACAACGTGTGCAACACCGTAGGGACAAGCTTTGAGGAAAATATAAAAATGACGGCTAAGGCGCAGCGGTTTGCGGAGTCGCACGGGGTGCCTTTAGTATATGCCGATTCAACAGCATTTAGGCCAGAAGTGGCAATAGAGGGGGCAGACCATGAAAGATAAAAGCAACGTACTAATAGAGCCCCCTGCATATTTTAGGGGCAAAAAGTCGCTAGCCGATTACGCTCCCAGCATCGACCGCAAAGGGGGGCATTGGAAAGCTGGCATTATTCGCGGCGTGTCTGTGATTACTGAGGGCGAGGCTCTAGGCCATGGGTTTTGGGTAGATTCTGTTTTTAATACGCAAGTTGCAGAGGCAATCAACCAGCCAAATAAGGGCATAAAGTCAAGATTTACCCACCCGGGGCTATCGGGCGACGGTCTAGGCAGGCACCTAGGGCGAATCATGAATGCCCGAGTTGAGGGAAACAAGGTGATAGCCGATCAGCATTTTTCCTCTAGTGCGCATTCTACGCCAGATGGAAACTTGGCGCAATATTTAATGGAGCTTGCTGAGGATGATCCTGCCGCGTACGGGCTTTCTATTGTGTTTATGCACGACAAAGAAGCATCTAAAGAGTTTACAGAGGAACACCTAGATTCAGGTGCTTTTCTAAGCCCTGACCCAAATAACATAGACAACCTGCCACATTCCAGGCTGTTAGAACTGAGAGCGGCGGATGCAGTAGACGAGCCAGCCGCTAACCCTGATGGCCTGTTCCATAGAGAGCAGGAAATTGCACAGGAGGCAAATGCAGTAGCTTCCTTTGCGTTGGGATTAACAGACAGCCCGCCTAGGGTGGCGTGCTTAGGTATAGACGCGGGGCGCGTCCGCCGCTTTGTTGGCGATTTTTTAGAGAGAAATGATCTTGAAATAGGAGAAAAGGTAATGGAGTCAGAACAGTTGTCAGATTCAAGCAATGCGACAGAGGAAGCACAAGAGCAAGCCGCCACGGAAGCAACTCAGGAGCTTTCACACCAAGCCGAATTGCCTGGATCTCAGGCTGATTCGTCTGCTGAAACTAGCAGAAACGGCCAGCAATTTTTGGACGCTTTCGGGGAAAAGGGCGGGGTATGGTTTGCAGAGGGCAAGTCCTTTGAAATGTGCTTGGCTCTTCAAAACAAAGACTTGCAAAAAGAGCTGGAAGAGCTAAAGCAGCTTAAAACAGCACCACAGGAAACGGGAGAAGATGCGGCGGTTGAGTTTAACGCCGAAAGCGACCAGAGCACGCGAAAAGGTTTCGCGTCTAAGATTAAGATCAAATAGTTTACTTTACAAAAGCATCAGGGCCGTGCAGGGCTGCAATCAGAAAAGGAATAACCTGCAATGGCTGACGATTTATTGGGACTAGCAGACGTAATTGGTGACGGTTTGGACTTGTCGGATATCGAAGTCTCCGACATTCTTAAGGCAACCCCATTGCTGGGTGCCATGGCAATGGAGGAGAGCTCCAACGGCAGCACTCATAAATACAGCAAAGAAACCGGGGCACCAGTCGTGGGCTTTCGTGCTGTAAATGCTGGCCGAGACATGGACCACAGCACAGACACCGAAGTGACAGTCACCCTAAAGTATCTTGATTTTTCATGGCTAGTAGACACGGCAAGGGCTGAAGAATGCAAACGCGGCCAAGAGTGGCTGATTGCTAAAGAGGGGCTTCGTCATGTTGCGGCTGCTATCACCAAGCACGAGGCCCAAGTTATTAACGGCGTTATTGGTGCCAGTGATAGTGCAGCAGCTAGCGGGGACGCGGCAGGATATACGGGCATTCGGGACGCTTCCACGGTAGACGCTGTGGCGGATTCTTTGGTTGTTGACGCAACAGGCACGACAGCCGATACGGCTTCATCTGTTTACGGCGTCCGCTTGGCTAGCAATGGTGTGGTTGGCGTTTACAAGGGCGATGGGCCAGCAATTAGCTTAGGTGAGACGACTATAGTTAAGAATATTGTAAACCCCGGCACCGACAATAAAACCCACGCGGCATACTACACGCCGGGCGGGATCTGGCTTGGGCTGCAAGTTGGTTCAGCTTATGACTTGGGCCGGATTGCAAACTTGACAGAGGACAGCGGCAAGGGGCTTACAGATGACCTGATCGCGGATTTGCTTGCGGCTTATCCCGTTGATAAGATGCCAACGCATCTAGTGATGAGCCGTCGAAGTCGCAAGCAGTTGCAGCAGGCCCGAACTGCCACGACCACATCGGGTGCCCCGGCGCCATTCCCAACCGAGGCATTTGGTGTTCCGATTATCGTATCGGACAACGTAAGCGATACTGAAGAGCTTTTGAGCTAGAATGGCTTCGATATTCGCAAACGCTGTTAGGCATCACCATGCCGCCCTTAAACGGGCGGCGGGTGTGCCTGCTCGTTACATGCGAGGTTCTACGGTTGTATTTCTGGTATTAGTTCCCAGGGGGCGTGATAACTCAGGAGGGACAATAGAAGACGTTGCGGCGATCAACACAGACTCAGAATGGTTAATCTTAGCCAGTGATCTGGTGCTGGATGGGGTGCTTATGAAGCCGGAAAAAGGCGATACAATCGCAGTTAATACTAGGGAGGGAGAAACGGAGTTTTATGTAGTTTTACCGCCCATGGACGGCGAGCGTTGCTGGAGGGCTTCCGATAAATATGGCGATTCCCTGTTGGTTTTTGCAAAGTATAGAAGGACAGAGCTAAATGCCTGAGGATGCGGGGGAACTTGTTGCAGATGCTATCGTTGATTACGTCAACGACTTGCAAAGAAGCTATAGTTTTGAGTTTACCGCAACTAACCCAACAGACCCAACAACAGCATTGCAGTTAGATAGCGAGGGGAATGAGTCCGATTCATTGCAGGTTTTTGCGGTGCCTACCACAGAACTACGAGAAAGAATAGACGGCACTGCCCTGAACATTAGGCCCACTGTTAATTTATTCGTAAGCAACTATTTAGATGCGGGCGTTACGCGGCGACAGATGAACAAGCTTACACGGGAAATTTTTGAGAGTCTTGAGCACGTAGAGATGGCGGGCTTTAGTTGGGAATCTACCGAGCTCGTTGCTAAGTACGATCCCGAAAAGCTTTCTACCCAAAATAGATTTATATCGGTTACAGGTCTCACCTATTTTGACGTAGGATAATGCTAAAAGTTGTAAGCAAAAACATGTTTATAGACCGTAAAAAGGTCTTGGACAGGCTGGACAAGAAGCGGATTGCCGTCTTGGCTAGGACTGGCGGCTATACAAGAACGGCAATGCAACGCTCCATGCGTAAACGACCGCCAAAGGGAAAGCCTAGTAAGCCAGGAATGCCGCCTAAGGCAAATACGAACTTTCCATACTTGCGAGATCGCATAGCGTATGGTTTAGACGGGAATGACGAGGTAGTAGTAGGGCCGCTGGCACGCAAGTCTAGATACAGGCTAAAAGTGCCGGAACTTCTGAACGAAGGAGGCATTGCCAAGGTAGTTTTACCAGGAGGCATTGGGGATGGTGGCGATTTTTTGCCACGAAGAGAGGAAACTGTAAGATATAAGGCAAGGCCATTTGCAACGGTAGGTTCTCCCGCATTTAAGGCAGGCATAAAAAAATTTTTAGAACTCACACAAAAGCAACCATTATAGACAGGAATAGGAACAATGGCTAAAGACTATAAAAAGGGTGACGATTTTAGGCTCTATTTAGATACGGCTGATGACTGGTCATCGCCTACCTGGGCAGAGATCAAGGCATTTACAGATCCATCTATTGACCCGGGTAAGGGTGACATTGAGGTGACCCCCCAAGCCAGCGACGCGGGGCACTTGCAGGGCAATGGCAATGCAACCATTAGCTTCACGCTGCTAGAGGATGAGGGGGATAGCAACGTAGGCACAATCATTACCAGGTCGCTAAGTGGGGCCATGACTCACCTAGCAGTAGCTGCCGGGGACATAACAACAACCGGTACAAAATATTGGCACATGGAATCTTGTTTGTTTTCTAGCAATTCGGCAAGCCGTGGCGACGTTTCTCAATTCGACATTGAGGCAAAGCAGCACGCAAATTCAGACAATGAGCTAACGAGAGCAACGGCATCCTAGGGGGTGACATGAGCGAAAAAACTCACGAAAAAGAAGATAAGAAACCGCCACGCCGAAAAGCTGCAAGCAGCAGCAATGCCAGGGCTAAGTTATTAAAGGGCGCAGAGGCGGCGGGGGGGGAGTTTATTACAGTTAACCGAATCCAACTAATTGAGGTGCTAAAAAGTTGAGCGAAACCCAACCGGAAAAATTTACCGATACGATTGGCCGTGAGTGGCGTCTGTCGTTTTCTCTGGGCAATGCCCGCAGGGTAAAGGATGAGCTAGGTTTTGATATAGGTGACTTGCACGGGGGCAAGGCGTTTGCAATGTTAGCACTTGACCCCATGAAGCTGGGGCATTTGCTCTGGGTTTTGTGTGAAAGTCAGGCAGACGCCATGAAAGTAGACGAAGAAAGCTTTGCGGAAGGATTCGGTGGGGAAACTTTAACGGACGCACTCACTGCCTTGGAGGTGGCGGTTATAAATTTTTCCCCACCATACCTGAGGGAGACAGTAAGAAAAGCAATCGCAGTCTCCATAGAGACACTGGAACAGGGAGCGGCGACAGCGGTGGCAATGGTGGAAGAACACAAAGAACAAATCAAGGGAGTTATCGAGAAAGAGACAAGAAAGCAAATGGAGGGGATAACCTCTGGGAAGCAGTCGCAAGGTTAACCGGCGTATTGGGCTTTGACTTGTCTCCGTACAACCTTAGAGAAGTATCCGAGATGGTGAATGCAAAAGGCCAGTATGATTGGGGCATAATGCTTTCGCTTGGTGAAATCATAGCCAACAGCCAGCCAAACTTTAGCCGCAAGCGGCGGCCACCCGTAAAACTCGCACACCTAAACCCCTTTGGAAAAAGCCCCGTGAAGCAGTCAAAAGGCATACCATTGAAGGGTGAGCTAGGAAAGGCTGCACTAGACTCATGCAGCAAAATTAGGGACAGGGGCGCAGATGGCTAGCAAGGGAGTTCCGGCGGGTAAGGCATTCGTATCCTTTAGTTTACGCGACGGGGCTTTCCGCAAGTCTTTGAGGCGTATACAAAAGAGACTGGTCGCCGTGGGCGCGGGCTTGCAGAGGTTAAGCGGGATAGGCGTTAGGGTAGGTGCTGGTCTGGCCGCCGGCATTGGGGTTGCGGCAAAATCATTTGCCTCTGTAGGCGACGACCTGAATAAAATGTCGGCCAGAACGGGATTCTCTGCACAGGCTTTGAGCGAATTAAGCTTTGCAGCACAGCAAAGCGGGGCAACTCTTGGCGATGTTGAGAAAGGCATTCGGGGGATGCAGCGTGGCATTTTGGATGCCGAGCGAGGACTGTCCACTGCAACCGACAACTTGGACGAACTCGGCGTTTCCTTGGATGATTTACGCGGAAAGTCCCCGGAGGAACAGTTTAACATTCTTACAGATGCTGTTTCCAACGTAGAAGACCCTTCTACTAGAGCCGCTATAGCCATGAAGCTTTTCGGGCGGGCAGGCTCTACACTCATGCCTATGCTGAATTCTGGATCATCAGGAATAGCAGCACTCAGGGCGGAAGCTAACGCACTGGGTGTTACCATGGGAGACGAGGACGCTCAGGCAGCAGCAGATTTAACGGATGCCATGGGGCGATTGTGGGCGCAAGTTAAGCAAGTAGCGGTCCAAGTCGGTGCAGCGGTTGCGGGACCACTTACGGAGTTTCTTGCCAAGTCAAAGCCCATACTAAAAGCCACGATTGACTGGATAGCAGCCAGTGAAGAATTAGCGGCACGCGCCTTTACGGCTTTAGTTAGTGCAGGGAAAACTATAGTAGATGTTTTTATGGGCGCATGGGATGTGCTTAGTACCGTTTGGTCTGCGATGCAAACGGCTGTGAATGCCACAGTTAAGGGGCTTTCGTTTGCTTTTGTCAATTGGTCGACAATAGCACAAACGGCAATGCTTTCTGTCGGTCTGGCGGTAGTCAGGTTTGCAAATCAGACAGTTCATTTTTTCAGCGAAGTTCTACCCACTTGGCTTGTGTGGTTTGCTAACAACTGGCGTGATGTTTTCACAGACATTGCAAACTTAACGAAGACAATTGCAGGAAATATATGGGAGAACTTAAAAAGCCTATGGGATGGCATTGTAGGATTATTCAAAGGCGAGGGATTTAGCTTTGAATGGACGCCACTTACTGAGGGCTTTGAATCTGCCATTAAGGAGCTTCCCAAGATAGCAGAACGCGAAATGGGACCGCTGGAAAAGTCTTTGTCTGATGAGATTGATAACCTTACCAAAGACCTGCAAGGCCAATGGGAAGAACATAGCAAGGCATTTGACAAAAGCCTGGAAGTTGCTGAAAGGGATTTAGAGCTAAAAATTGCCCCAACGGAAACACAAGAATCCGCAGCAAGGGCAAGTGAGGTTAGCGTAGGCAAGTCGTCCGGCGGAAAGTTAGACTTTTCTGCCGCCGGAACTTTTAGCAGTGCAGCCATTTTGGCCGGGGCATTAGAAGGTGGCCGGGATGGTGCTTTATTGGATGTAAACAAAAGGCAAGAGCGCCACCTTTCATCAATGGCTAAGCAGATGAAAAGCGGCGGCATAACGGTAACGCAATGAGCATTACAATAATAGAATCTGGCGTTTCATCCCAGAGTGGATCGGCACCGACTAGGGAGCAGAATTATATTGTTTTAGGGGCGGCGGGAATATCGGAAGCAGAGGCCGCGTTGATCTCTGGCACAAGTGTAACAAAGCCTTCTGGCTGGTCTGGGTTTCCGCAAGTTATAGGCTCATTGGTTGCAGATACCTTAGACGTTACGATGCACGGGGCCAGCGAAAGCACATACGAGGCTTCAGTAGGATATAAGAAAGCGAAACGGCCAGACCCCCCCGAGACTAACGACGAAGAAGTTTCTTTCGATATTTCTTCTCAGACCATTAAAGTTACGCAAAGCAAAGAAACCATAAGCAAAACTGCCGCATCGGGAGACGCTCCAGATTTTAAGGGGGGCGTAGGATTTGACGGGGAAAAGTTCCAAGGTGCTGACGTTATGGTAGAGGCGTTTTCTTTCTCAATAACCCTCTACAAGCCAGTTGCACAAATAACGAACGCATACATTCAGACGCTACGGAATGCGGCGTTTCGGACAAATACAGACACATTCAAGGGGATGGCACCGGGGGAATGTTTATTCGTGGGTGCTTCCGGCAGCAAGCGGAATGAAGACGACTACGCTATATCTCACAAATTTATGGCGGTTAAAAATGCCACGGGTTTATCAGTTGGCGACATAACAGGAATCAGCAAAAAAGGCTGGGAGTATATGTGGGCACTGTACGAAAACGAAGAAGATGACACGGCCAAGAAAGTAACGCCTAGGCCAACCGCCGCATATGTGGAGCGGCTTTACGATTCTATTGCTTTTGCTTCTACATTGGGGCTTACCGCGTGACTTATCCAAGCCTATCCCCGGGCGACGACCCCGGGCCGATATTCTCTGCGAGTCGGCACAACGCAATCAATGAGCTGCTTGCAAAATCTGGAATTGACTCTACAGCGACCGCAAAGACTCCAGGATCTAAAAGGCAAAACACAATTGCACTTGTCAAAAACACCACAGATGCAGACGTACCTAGGGGGGGCGTGCTTGGCTTGTCTGGGCTAATCTTTAATGCGGATGACAACGAGAATGCATTTGCTGGAAATGACATACAGTTTGCCGGGGAAAAGCCAACAAGCGAAAGCCACGCGGACAGAATCGGAATTGCCATTGACCTTTGCCCACAATCTAAGATCCGGTCATTTGTCGTAGAAGGATGGGTTCAAGCCAGGGTAGATATAAAAAACACGAGCCACACAAGAGCAATAATTGTAGACGATGACGTAGAAAAACTTGAGACCTCAGAAACAGGTTACATTCCTCTTGTGGCGGCGCAATCGGGGACGGGCATTAAGTGGGCCGCAATTCGGCTGGGCGTGAATTCCACTCGGCCAGCGGTGATAGCGTTGGGTGATGCCAATGAAGCCGTGGCAACTACAGACTCTACCTTTGATATGGATGGTCTTGTCTTGTTAAATGGCTCATGGTCTGACACAACGGAGACGGGAACGCCAACATCTTTAACAATTCAGAATACCTTTTCTTGGGCAATAGACGATAACGGGAAAGTCTTGGCCCAATGGAATTACGAAGATGAGCAATGGGAGGCGATTCAGGCAGAATGCCAATCGTGATTCTATGGGCGGATATCCATGCTGCTGCGACAAAGACGCATGTGACTCAGGATTCTCTACAACGCTTGTCTCAGGCACTCAGTATCGTTTTGAGATGGACGACGCTACCGGGGACTCCAGCAATCCAGTAGCGTCAAAGACATGGTTTTTTAGTGACGACGAAACAACGTCTACAAGCAATCCAGCCGTACATACTTTTGATAGTGGGCTTCACTTCGTCAGCCTGCTGGTAATACTGCAAGATGGCACGCATTGCCAGGGGCACCAAGCTATAGATTGCCGGGATTCTATAACATGCGACACATGCCAGGCAGACAGTACAAGCCAGCCGGATTATGTTACTGCAACTGTTTCCGGCATAGGGGAGAGTCTGACGGCATCTCACAGTTGGGCTAATTTTTCCGGGGTAATGCCAGACAGCGGCACAAGCCCGCTTAGGGTGACCGACAGCTGTGCAGACCCGGTTGGCCCTTCGTCTTGCGAAGGCGGGCAAATTGTAGGGCGTGTTTCTTGGGGATTCTTAAACGGGGAGTATGAATTGCAAGCAGTCGGTTGCGGCGTGTACTCAATCTACCTTCCCTTACCGGCTTACGTTATAGCCCGGAAGAATGATCCATGGTCAGACCCATGCGAAACAAGCCCGATATATTACCCTTACGACCCAACCATAAGCCCGCCCGACTATCTTGAGATAACATTTATAGCAAGACATTTCACTAGCACCCTTGCACGGCTGCAAATGAAATACATTAGTCCAGATAGCAGGTCAGCAGTGAATCCGTACCGAACATCAGCCGACAGGGATAACTCAATAGCAACATGGAATTCAGATGAGGCCCTGCCTAACCCGTGCTGGTGGAGCGAACTGCCAGGATCCATGGAAAATAGCCACGAAGACATCACCTTTGCTGAGGCTACAAACGGCGTAGATTTCAATACGTGGACTTTTTGCGAATATTCGGGGACAGCGGACCCAAGCCTTTCTTCGTGCGATGGCGCAGGGGCGAACGCAGGCCGCCCAGCAGGCACAGAGACACCAACAAGCTGCCCATCGGCGTCGGTGGTATATTAATGATATGCGATTGGTACACTACCGGCGATTCGTTTGCTTGCCATAATTGCGGCACAACCCGTGCCTCTAAGGTGAAGCGGTTTTGTGTTATCAAAAAACCCAACAGCAGCTTAGCAAGCCGACCCACCCATAGAATATGGGGCAATACAGGAGAATACAACGCAACAAAATGCCCGCACTTAGGGCAAGCAATTAAGCGTGATGGCGTTGCACTCAGAGTCAAATGCGGGTGTGGCAAGCAGCAGCAGCAACGCATGCTGCCGGCTTACCTCTGCAACATGCACAAACGATGCCTGCCCACTGCGAGGCTAAACGGCGAGCAACTCACCAAGTGGGGCAAACGTCCAGAAGCAGAACTTTACAAGCTGTGCCAGACTTGCCAAGACCGCATGTAATGCCAAGCCGTGCATTTATTATTTGCCATCCATCCAAGTGCGGTAGGACTTGCTCCGAAGAATGGCTGTTTCCACGGTTTCGGTTGCATTTTCTCTGCTTTGCAGGTATTCCCGAATCTCTGGTTTTATTCGCATCGAGTATAAAACTTTTTTAACGCCAGGGGGGTAAGGCTTTCTGCCAGATCCCTCCCTCTTTCCGCCGCGTCTGTTTTTTTCTTCCATGGTATTTATTTTGCCTTTCGTTTGGGGTGGTAGTTCTAGCAAATGGGCGACACGCAAACGCAGTCGTAA
>VTLG01015263.1_pt1 | contig 13975 bp, 8 predicted proteins | sample 4694571 | NCBI WGS metagenome assembly VTLG01 (sample SAMN12604809, study PRJNA352737) | marine metagenome | biome: ENVO:00000447; feature: ENVO:00000209|ENVO:00000569|ENVO:01000036; material: ENVO:00002151; isolation source: viral sequences binned using virsorter ...
ATGCGTGACTGATTCTACCCTTCTATCATCTTATATTTATCCTTCCCATACGGTGAACTTGTAATACGATATTCTGAAACAAAGAACAAACAAAGAAGCGGGGATGGGCGGTGATCCTAATCCTATTATCAACAAGGTAGTTCGAGCGCTGAGAACCATTTTTTGCAGCAATTGTTGCGACAATATTTAATCATTGTTGCAACAGTTGTTGCATTTGTTGCACTATATTTGTTGCAACAAGTATATATATACGTAGTATATATACGTTACGTGTTTTTTTTGTTTCTTTTTTTTATTGGGGGAAGGTGTGTGATATTATTGATAGGAAAAAGGAGTTGATTATGTCGAAGTCTGATTGGCGAACGAAGAATGAGGTTATCCGAGACAAGGTTTTGTTGATATATCCTGAGTGGAGTGAGTGGACACGTGATTTGAAGCGGATATTTGTGTTGTTGCCGAGTTATGGAGCTGGTTGGGATGGTATAGAGAACATGTGTAAGGATTTGGGTGCTAAGTGGGAATATGAAAAGGTGAAGGAGATGATATTAGGTAAGGAGAGTTTTGTTAGGGCGTTGGAGGAGTATAAATCTAATGGTTACAAGTACCGTACGAGTATGTCGGAGTTTGTTGACAAGACGAAGACTAAATGGAGAAGTCGGATAAAATGGAGTCAATTACAGCACGCATATTTAATAGAAAGTGGTATAACATCATTTATAAAAGGTGAAGTGTCTAAGATATCTGCGAGTGAGGCAAAACTTGTGGAGAAGTCGATGTTATTAGAGTTGCAACCTGCTGTGAGTCAGGAATCCTCTAAGAACGAGAGTGACACGGGAACACCTGAGTCGCTTGTACAATTTGAAGAACTAGCAGAACGCTACGGAGGATAAATGGCACCGGGTCGACAAAAGAGAGTAAAGAAGACAGCTCAATATTATAGAGACAACCCAGATGCTCGTAAAAAGAAGGCTGCATATGACACAAAGTATCATTCTACACCGTCTAGAAAAGCATATCGCAGAAAACTTGCGCAGGTAAGAAGATCAAAAGGAGTGATGGGTAAAGGCGGTAAAGATGTATCTCATACTAAAGGTGGCGGATTTCGTTTAGAAAGTGCATCTAAGAATCGAGCCAGAAATAGAGGAAGAGCTTAATGGCAGTTAAATGGAACGCTTCACCGTGGCAAGATAAGATGCTTGATTCTAAAGCTAGAATAAAAGTTATCTGGGCAGGTCGAAGAGCAGGTAAAGGTCGAGCTGTTCTACAGGAACTCCAAAAGAATATATATATAGCATCTAAAACTCCGTTCTTAGCAGATGAGAATATGGCAAAAAGTATCGGGCAAGAAGTAGGTTATGATCTTACAGATACCTTGGAGCCGCAAATTCACGTATGGGTAGTAGCTCCATCTTATTCTCAGTCCAGACAAGCATGGAACGAGATGAAACAGTTCATTCCAAGTAACCTTGTTGTCAGAAGAAAACCCGGCCAAGCCGGAGGTAGAGGTTCTGGTTGGAACGAAGATGATAAAACTGTTTGGTTAAAGTTACCTTATATGAAAGGGCAGAAAAGAAGCGAAGTATATCTTGAGATAAAATCCGCTGACGACCCGGAATCTTTACAGACAGCTGGTCCTGATTTTATATGGATTACTGAGGCACAGGATATAAAAGAAGCTGCATGGAACAAATTAAGACCGATGTTAAGTTCATCGGGTAGACTTGGAAGAGCATGTGTCGAAGGGATTCCTCCTTATGGAAGAAGTCACTGGTTCTCCAGATTATTTAGATACTCACAGGAAAACCCTTCTCCCAGATACGAAGCGTTTCATGCGACAAGTTTTGAAAACTCCTTTCTTAATGACGAACAAAAAGACGGAATTCGAGAAGAAAAAGAGACGATGCCTATACCAATCTGGGAACGTATGTATCTTGCTAAACAACCAGACGGTGGGTCTGGATTCTTCCGTGGAACGAAAATTGAAGCTGCTAGTGTAGCGAAAGATTTATTCGAGCCGAAAGACGGAAGAAGATATGTGGCTGGGCTAGACTTGGGAAAAAAGAGAGATTATACCGTGTTTGTAATAAAAGACTCTCGCTCACGGGCGAGCGTACATGCTATAGAAATGTCGGGTACTGACTGGTTGTCTCAGATGGAATCCGTAGTTTTTGAGACAAAAAAGTGGGGAATCACTGATATAAGGGTTGACTCAACAGGTCTAGGTGATGTAGTTTTTGATAATCTACTGGCAAGCGGTTTACCGGTCACTCCGTTTAAATTCTCGACCCAGTCGAAGTATCAACTCTTCCAGAATTATTATTTAGCTCTGGAGAATGAAACGGTGTCGTTCCCTGCCGGATGGGATACACTAATAAAACAATTAGAAGATATAAATATCCGTCAATCCGGTACAGGCGGTTATATATTTTTTACGGAGTCTCAGGAACATGATGACTGGGTTGATGCAGAATTGCTATCGCTTATGGCATGCGACCCTCCGGGCGTTGACGGAGGAGATTTTGCTTTGGCGCGGCCTATTAGCAGGATGCAACCTATCCGCCCAACCGGTGTTTCTAAGCCCTCTGGATTATTACAAAAATTACGCAGAGAAAAATCTAAAAGACGAAAAGAAATGCTCGAACAAGAGGAAATGGTGAATATCTAATGGTAATGTCAGCTCAAGAACGACAACGAGTCGCAGATGAAGAAATTAAAAGAGAGAGGGCTAATCCCCTAGATGAACCTACAATTTCAGATACATGGGTTGATACGAAAAGCGAAGCAGGACACCATGCTTTTCGAGGATTTCGTAATAACTGTGAAACCGCAGATCAATTTTATTTAAATAACTTCGATATTCCCGCACCCGATGGTGGAACCATGATAAGGCTTGGTACAGCTAGAAGTATCATAAGTACATTAGTTTCGCACATAACCCCACAATTTTTAGATATTTCAGTTCCGCCACCGGGGCCAAGGGGTCAAGCCAGAGCAGAAATGATGGAAAAATTTCTGACAGGTGCGCATCATATGCTCGAACAGCGAACTCCAACTCACAGGGAAATTGTAAAACACACAGGTCTTTATGGAATTGCTTGGGAGAAAGTAGAGTTTGCAGCGAATGAATGGTCAGACTTTCCAGAACCGCCAGAAGGAGAAGGAGATGAGTCTTATAGAGAAAGGATACGAGATGTATTAGAAAAAAGAAGTATTCTCTGGCCTATAAAAACATCTGCAGTAAATCCACAAAATCTAGTCTGGGATATGAATAATGGTGCTAATCCTAGATGGATTATATATGAATATGAAGTAGATGCTCAATGGGTTCAGGCACATTTTCCATCTTGGGGGCATTATAAAGACGGATATGTAACTTTCCAAGAAATATGGACTCATTCACAGGTAGGATACCGGGCAGACGGACACTGGGCGATGAAACCAAGAAAACACGGTTATAAAAGACTTCCGTGGGTAATGTATTGGCCCATGATAGGATTACAAACTGTAGAAAACGCACCGGAAGATGTTTATCAGGGGATTCTTCACCCTACATTCGACATGCTAAAAGCTCAAAGCCAGTTAGCATCACATTATATAGATATAGTAGCAAAATCTGCATGGCCCACATTACAATTTGCTGGACCTATGGGAATTACTGAAGAAGTTCAGGCACAGTGGGATGATACTCCGGGTGCTAAAAACGTAAGACCGCCAAATGTGGAAGTAGAAGTATCGCCAATTCCAAAACCTCCTAGCGAGATTGGTATAGCAAAAGAATTCTTAGATGAATCTATTGAAGCAGCTACAGTTCCTTCAGTTGCCAGAGGACAAAGACCTACTGGCGCAGCATCCGGATATCATACTGCTGTACTTGCAGGTATAGCATCACTAAACTTCGGTGCTGTGAAAGAAGCTATGGAAAGAGGAATACAGGACAAAGGTGGAATTGTACTTTCAATAGTAGAAAATGTAATCAATGACAAAGTAACAGTATTTGGAAAAACCGAAGCTGGTACATTAGATGCAACAATCAAACCAAGAGACATTAACGGACATTATGTAAATATTGTTAGAATTAACTCTGTCTCTCCAGAGGAACAAGAACGTAGGTTGAATCTCTGGTCGAACCTTTGGAGAGCAGGATATGTCGATTTGGATACCGCACTCAGAAAAGGTGGAGTAGCCAATCCGTTAGAAGTAAGAGCAAAATTACTTGAGGAAGGATTTATGAACTCAGAATTGGTTCAACAGCAACTTCAGATAGCTGCAGCCCAGAGAGTTCCTACTTTATCTCAGATAGTCGAAGCGGCTGGAGGTACTTCTTCAGATGCTGACCAGATAGCTCGAAATATTTTAAACACACAGGGAGCGCAACAACTACCAAATCCGGGTAATTTTTCCGGAGTTAATCAACCACCGAGAACAAATGAAGCTGCGAGGGTAAGACCTTCGACTCGACCGGTAATGCCGGGTTCTATTCAGGAGATGAATCAGACAGGAGCAGCGATAGCCGGACCTCGAACAGGTAACGTAAGAGTACCGGCAGCAGATATATCTCCGGGAGCTAGAGGCTAATGGCAAAGAAATTGAACAGAATTGAGTTGGCTTTTACACGTTTTGACGATATAACGAAACGTCATCTTGATAGAATCGAAAAAAATTATAAAGATTTTGGAGGAATTCCAGAAGTGAAACAGAAAAAGAAAAAAAGCAGCGTTTTTAGCAGTCCTTTTGGGAGAATACAATAATGCCTTGGATATTTAATGAGCTAACTCAGCGAGCAGAATTCGTACCTGACAGAGTATCACCAGAGCCACAAACTGGAGTTTCGTCATTACCTTCTTCAGGGCTAGGGTGGGGAACAAACCCGCCTCAACCGATACCAACTAATATCCCTCCTTGGGGGCAGTCAGAGTTTGATTATATAACAGGAATGACAGGTTGGAATCCTACTGCTACAGCAGGAACAAAGATACAACCTCAATTTGATGATATTATGCTAGATGATTTTACTGGTGTTGGTGGTCCAGCGGGTAAAGGTATGGGAAAATCATTTATTCCACCTCCTGTAAGACCAGATTATGTATCAGAAGATGATTTTTATAAGTTTGGTGATACTTTTGAACCAACAATACAAGAAAAAAGAAAAGATGAGATAAAAGTAAAACACTTTGATTGGGATGATCTTATTGGTTCAACCGCATATGACGAATGGGATGTAAAAAGGAATATATATAAAGATGTTTTTGATGTAAATAATTTATATACAGGTCAATGGAAATCTTTTGAAGATGTTTTACGTGACGAACTAGGTGAAGAAATACCAAAGTCAGGTGTAAAAGGATTTAATCAAAAACGTAATGGTCTTTTAAAATTAAGAGATTGGTATAATGACCGCTCAGAAAACCAAAGAATAGATACAGAGAATAATTGGAGAAGAGAAGGGTTACCAATAGGTGATTTTAGGTTTCAAGGTAGATATGAAATTACACAAGAAGATTGGGAAGATTCTTCTATAGGTAAAAGATACCTAAGAGAAAATCCACCTGCAAATCCTGAAAAAGGATATTCCCTGCCTGAACGTGAGAATTTAAAACAAGCGTTTAATAATTTTAATAGTCAATGGACACAAAATTTTAACAAAGGTAATCCTATAGCTATTAATGAAGCACTACTAGATGGTGAAGCTACTGTTGTAGAAGATGTTGGACCTAAAAGACCCCCGTTAAATATAACAGGTGGAAAAGAAGGTTTTATACAAGCATTTATGGAAGGTGGTATCGATAATGTAGATTATGTAGGAGAATTAGGATTACCTCCTGAAACTGCAAGAGGAATAGCAGAAGATATGTGGAACGCTCTAAGTCAAGAAGAGAGAGCGCAATGGTTAGGAGGTGAAGCTCCGGGAATGGATGCAGAAGAAACTGGAGTAGTTACTACTACAGATGGTACTACTACAGATGGTGTTGCTACAGGAGGTGTTGCTACAGGGGGTACATCATTTACACCCGGAATATCCGTACCAACAGCAGACTTGTATCAAACTATTGAAGGTATTTATAATTTTGCTCCGGGATCGGTTGAAAGCATGGCAAATAATGGTCAATTGCCACCTGTTCCTACAGCTTTATTAAATGCTTTGACAAGACCATTTATACAAGTTACTGAAATGCAAGCAATTGATGATGGTAAAGGTGGTCTTATAGAAATTCCTTCTACAAGAATGGTTGAGAATCCTGCTATAAGAGTTTTGATGGATGCTTATACAAGGCAATTAGAATCACAAGTTCAGGTATTTAGAGATTCAGCTCAACGAAAATATGATAACGAACAAGGAGCTTTACAAAGACAAAATGATATTGATAGAGCAATACTTTCAGCTACCGGAGGAAATGTTGCAGCAGGTGATTACAGCCCCGAAGACGTTCAAGGCTTTCAAGATTTCCAAAGACAAATGGCGAGAATATCTGGAGGAGTAGGGTTTGAAGGTGCGACAGGAGAAGTACCTTTTTCTCAACAAGTTCAAAGTGCGCTTTTCCCTAGGGCATTTGACCCCAAAAACATAGTAACTACCCCAAGAGGTCTTACTCCAACTGAACTACAGATGGCAGATTTATATCCTACTGAAGTTCATGCTCAACTTGAAGAGGCACAATTAGCGCAGCAACAAAAGCAATTTTTAGAAAATTTAGCAACTAGTAGAGGTGATATAGAACAGAACAGAAGAACGGAATTACTAAGATTATTGTCTGACCCTACAGCTTTAGCAACTATGTCTGCCCTTTACGGGTCTGGAGCATTACCTACAAGTGGTGATGTTTTCGCTCAACCTTTCGGTGCGCCTCAACAGGTAAGTAAACCAGTTGCTACATCTGGAGGGTTTACATTCCCGTCTGGAATACACACAGGGCAATCTCTAGGCGATACACCTAGCGATTACCTAGACTGGGTACTGTCGCAAGAGGGTGACCCTACATTCAAGTATCCCGAATGGGTATCTGCTGTAAAAGATTACAGATCAGGTGGGGTACCTGATTTTGGAATCCAGACTGGGGGAAGAAATATAGCTACAGGAAATCTAACAACTGGATTTACACCAAGAACATTGACTGAGCCTCAATTTCAAGAATTACCTCCTTTTGATCAAGCTTCGTATACTGCTAAAAGGGCAATAACAGGAGTAGACCCACAGGTGCAAGCTAGACGGAGAAGAGACATAACTCCGGGTGGCACAACTTTTGCAGCACCAAGGATGCCGGTAGGTATAAATCGTTATATGACAGGAGAATATAATACCTTATAATGGCTCTTTCTATAGATGAAATAATAAGACTTCGTAATAGGCTAGCTGCTCAACGTATAGCCAATGAGGCTATGGCAGATGCTCAAAGGCAACAAGCTCAAACTATTACTCCAACATTAAATGTTCCGGGTGGAGGAGAAAGAGAAACATCAGACCCTCGGAATCCTTTCGCAGCGGCAGGAATGGGAGCTTTAAAATTCCTAGATACACTAGCTGCTGGTGGTGGTGGAGGTGTAAGAAGAGCAATACAAGGATTTCAACCGGGCGAACAGTCAGTTGAACGTGAATTAAGAGAGATAAGTCAAGAACGAGGGCCTACAAGAAACCCTTGGGAGAGTTTTAAAAGACAAGGGGAAGCGTCAAGAAGAACTGAAGATACCCATTTGTGGGATACACCATTTGATTTTGCAGCGAAAGGGAGCAGATTTAACCCGTTTCCTTTTTCATATTTACCTCAAAATGTTACAAGTAGAGGTCTTGCTGAAGTAGCAGGAGACCCCTTGAACTTAGCAGTTTTTGCACCATTTATAGGTGCGCCATTACGAGCGGCAGAAGGAGCTGTTTTTGGAGCAGCCAAAGGTGCGCTTTCTGGAACACTTGGAAGTGTGGGTAGAGGATTAGGTGCTGGTGGAGGAAAAAGAACATTAGGAAGTATAGCTACAGGAGTTGCGGCAGCCCCAACTAGAGGGTTAGGGCGAGCAGTAACTGAAGCAGGAAGAGGAGCGTCTAGATCATTAGATATAGAAAGAAGATTATTAGGAAGAAATATATTTGGTCGTAATACAGTAAAACCTCCAGCAGCAGCTCTAGATGATCTTCCGCCACCTAGGGAAAATTCTCCTGTGTTTAATAAACTTCCTTTTAAAGATAAAATTACACAGGTTAAAATTTATGCAGGAATAGGCTCTCGTCAAACTCCTAAAAACATACTGAGTCAAATGAGAGAGGTTGCAAAAGAGCTTCAGGATATGGGATACACATTAAGAAGCGGAGATGCGAAAGGTGCTGATTCTGCTTTTGCAGCAGGTGCTGGCCAGAGAAAACAAATCTTTACGAGTAGAGATGCTACAGATGTTACTCGCTCTATTGCAAAAGAGATACATCCTTTAGGGCAAAAACTTACACTAAGGCAAGGACTAAATCTCCACGCTAGGAATACAAATCAAATATTTGGAAGAGATTTAGATACTCCAGCTGATTTTGTATTGGCTTGGACTCCGGGAGGGAAAAAAACAGGAGGTACAGCGCAAGCTCTTGAGATGGCTGAACATAAAGGAATACCTATTATAAATCTAGCTGACCCGAAATGGAGAAGTCAGTTAAGTAAAGTGATTGGGGATCAAGAAATGGCTGCTACACCGAAACCACCTTCTTTAGGTGATTTTAGTAGCGGAACAGCACACATAACTGACGATGTTTTAGACGGAGTAGACAGAATGGTAGCAGATGGAGCAGATGTAGCCCCTGACGTGGCAAAAGAAATTCTAGGTCCTACTTCAAGGTCGCAAAAGGCTTTTGGTATTTTTAAAGGACCGGGATTTAGAGAGACATTTGGTCGTTCAAGGCTTGGAGTTTCCTTTGCAGAAAGAATCTCTGGATTAAAAGGAATTATAGCTAATTCAGCCGAAGGTCCTAAAAGACAAGTAGCAAAAATTCTTGATAGATTTAACGTCAGATTAACTATAGGTTCTACAGTAGTTGACAACAAAGCTACAGCATTTCGTGCGGCTAATCGTGAAAGCACTCTGAAAACCGATGCCGAAACTGACACTTGGTTTACAGATATTTTTGTAGATAAAGATGGTAACACTGTTCCGTGGGAGAAATTAAGCCCTGAGGAGCAAGAGGCTACTTTATCAACTCATATATATGAGACTCTTGGTAAATACTATAATAAAGAGTTAAAAGATTTTGATGTTCCTACGGATGGCAGTCTGATAGTGGTAAAAGAACTTCCAGAAGAAATTAAAACTTGGGCGCAGAAAAGTGAGAATGGTTATGAGGTTTCTTCTAAAGGAGATAAAAGGTTTAGTGCTTTTTATGCTAAATTAAAAAATGGTAAATCTGTAGAACTAACTTATCAACAAGCAAAAGGTTACACAAGTGCCAAAGCAGGTAAAGGTAAACCTGCAATAGACCCTAATTTTAATTATTGGGGAACCTATTTAAAAATATGGAAAGATTGGGCTAGAGAAAATCCTGAATTAATGGATAATCTTAGAAAAATATCGCAGGGTAAAGTACTAACTGATAGATTTGCTACTTCTGAAAATAATCAAGCTAATGCTCTAGCTACAATTCTAAATGAAATGAAGGAGATAGATATAAGGACAGGAGAAGTAATACCTCCTAAGAATGTAGTGGAAGGTGATCATATTTTATTTTCAGTGAAACGAGAGCGATATAAGACAGATGAGATAAAAGGTGTGATGTCCGATACTGTTAAATACAAGGCTAAAATGTCTAGAAAGCAAGCGTTACTTTATGGAGAGATGCTTAATTATTTTGAAGATGGAGGTAAACACGCATTTAAAAGACAAATCGAAGATTTGGTAAGACGGGGAACCGTAAAATACACACCGTTTAGAGGCAAGCCAAAAACAGTAAAGGTAACTAATGAAGAAGAAGCATGGGAAGTAATGAAACAACAATCAGGGATTGACGGGATGTTTGTTCCTCATATGTGGAAACAAGACCCAAATTATGTACCCAAAAACAAAAACCTTTATGGTCATTCTGAAAATGATCTTTGGGATGGTATGGGTGCATTATCTTTCACTAGAGAGAGAATGGGAAGAAAAGAAAGCCTAGAGAAACCCAGACAATACACAACATTAGAGGCAGCAAAAGAAATTCGTGAAGGACAACTGACACTGATAAGTTCTGACCCCGGAGATTTAGTAGATTATTATGGTAAACAAGTCATAAAGGTTAGAACTAGAGACAATTTAGAAAAAGCATTAAGACTTCAATGGATAAAGATGGGTGAGGAAGATAGGGAAAGATGGATAAATACTTATTACCCTGATGGTGTAGAAGGGATGAACTATAAAATTGAAAAAGGAGATTTAGCAACAAATGTAAAAGAAGGTGGATGGTCTGACAGAACGGCAATTTTTGGGCAGCCAAATTATATTTATATTAATGTAGCACAAGCAAAAAAAGAGTTTGCTAAGAAGATATGGGCAAAAAAAGACGATATCCTTTATGACGAAGAAGGTAATTTCATAAGACCTTTGCCTTCTAACATCTTTAAAACTTATCGTGATTATGAAGAATATTTAATAGAAAGAGAAAAGGTAAGATTATATTTAGGAGAGAACTCTCCAGAATCAGCTAATTCGTTTGAGAATAGAATGAGTATGTTAGCTTTAGCTAAAATGGAAAAAAAACGACCTGATCAGATAAAAACTCCGGGATTGATTGAAGATTTGTATGCGAGTGAAATGCATGATCTAAGGAAGAAGTTTGAGGGATTCACAAGGCTTGAATTACAAGCAAAAGCCTTTCTAAAAGTTAGTGAAGATATAACCCAAACAAAACTATTAGAACGACATTTTAATGTACGAGCAAGAGGAGGCTGGAATGAATTTACCAAAACGATAAATGAAGAAATATTTGGACCGTTACGTGGATTGAGAGCTGGTATCGACTTTGGATTCATGGGGATTAACACCTTACCTTTGTTATTTATCAGACCTTTAGATTATGCAAGGGTTTGGAAAAGAGCCTATCACTCTCTATGGAAAGATAAATACGAAAAATATGTCTGGGATAATCTAGATGATTTTGATGATATGGCATCTATGGGAATTACCCTAAATAAATATAGTACAGATGTTTACGATAGCTTAAGGAGTGGTGCTGGTCCGCTAGGTGTTTTTGGTAGATTCCCCGGTGGAAGAAGAAACATTATAGAAACTAAACTTGTAGGTCCTGTACAGGAGAGACTGGAAAGAGCTTTTTATGGTTCAATGGACTCTGCAAGACATTATTTATATAAATCATATAAACCTTTATGGGAAAATATTACAGACCCTGCAGAACGGGCATTACTAAGAGATTCTTTATCTGAATTTATCAATTACTCAACTGGTGGTTTTAGTGCTGCTCAACAAGGAATATCTCCAACACAAAGAGATTTAGAAGCAAGTTGGATATTTTTCTCACCTAGATATACTAGAGCATCATTAGCACTTATCGCAAAAGCATTTGGTGGAGATGTCGGTGGGGTAGAAGCCAGAAGAATAATGACTAATGCTCTTACAGTTGCAGTTCCTATATATATACATACAGCTAGAAGTTTAGGCCAAGAGCCTGACCTTGACCCTACAAGTGGTGCGTTTCTGACTATAAAAATAGATGGAGATTATATTGGTCCAGCTACTTTCTTTAGACAGTTTGCTACTCTTACAGCTAGATTGATAGCAGACCCGGAGGCAGTAGCCTTTATGGATGATAGACCCGGAGTAACTTTCAAGGACAGTGTTTTCAATAACCCAATAATCAAATTCTTTAGAGGAAGAACTCCTATTAGCACATCTTTAGCAACAGATTTAGCTACTGGGTCAGATTTCCTTGGGCAAGAATTAGAAACTCCAGTAGATTGGTCAAAGCATTTCGCTGGGCAGGCATTACCTTTCTGGGCAGAAGGAATAGTTTTTAATAACGGATTCGATAGAGCGGGTATTCCTGCTATAGTATCAGAAGTTTTAGGTGCTAGGTCTTTTCCTTCTAGTCCGTATAATAAAAGAAGTGACCTTAGAGAGATCGCTGCTTCTGACGAATATGGGATGGAATGGGAACAGCTTACAGATAATGAAAAATTGCAGATAAAAATAGATTATCCGGAACTAAGTGAACTGGATGAGCAAGTACGTGAATTAAGAATGGGAAGAGATGAAGGTTTTGATAGGCTTTTAGAAGAAAAAACAAAAAAACTAGAAGCAATTGATAATACATGGAATGAGACAGTAAGACCTGTAATAGAGGGTTATGTCAATGGAGATAGAACTTTTTCTTTAGGCGATATCGCTAAGGTAGCTAAAGAAGCATCAAGAAATCGAAGAAGAGCTAGGCGTGAAGTAGAAAAGGATGAAAAATATGAACCTATAGATAAGTACTTTAAAGATAGAAGAGATGTTGGAGATATGGCGCAACAACATGCTGATTTCCTAGTGAGTGAATATTATAGAACTGTCATTGAAGCTAGTGAAAAACCGTTAACAGGAATGGTTGATTACGGGATGAGAGATAAATTACAACGGAATTTCTTCAGAGAGAATCCGGGCATGGAAGAATATCTAGATACCTCTAATTATCTTAGGAACGCTTTAAGTACACAACCTCCTTTGTTGGCTGAATATTATGATGGACTAGAAAAATTTAGGTATTACTGGGAAGGTTCAGAAAACGCAGTATTTAATACTACGCCTAATTTTGAGTCGATACGACCTTTATATGAACGATGGCAAAATTCATTAGAAGATACTCAAACGCAGCTAGAACTAGAAAGTCCTGAGCTTGTAGAACTTATAGCTACTTTAAAGCGGGTTAGGGAAGCTATGAGAAAGCAAGATATGCTCTTAGATCGCTTTCTTGTCAGATGGCAAATTGGGGGAGTTAGAAAACCTAAACACCCACATAATATATTAGTTTATGGGGATGATATAGAAAAAGGAAGAGAACCTGCCTTACTAGCTCACAATTATGACTGGCGTATTCAGGATATGCCTTAAAGGCTTGCCTTTCTAAAAAAAATCATTTATATTATGTTGTAGATGCCTATGGGCATTTTACTTTTACAAAACTTCCTACGGGTAGAAAATATGGCAGAAGAACAAAACGTACAAGCAGAGCAGCCTGCTGTTGACCAGCAAGCTGACAACTTAGCAGCGGAGGCTTTGAAAGAAGCTCCACAAACTGAACAGCCTACGGGTGAACAGCAACAAGAGGCTGCACCACCGCCAAAACCCGGTGTTGATGAAATCCTACGGGATGAACTGGGTAAATTCAAAGGTGGATTTGCTGATACTTTTGGGCGTAAAACCATTGAGATGGAACAGCGTATTATTGAGAAAGTAGACGCTACACTTAAACCTATACGAGAAAGGTTCGATCAAGAAGAAGAGGCTAGAATAGGTCAATTACTTCCTGAAGAGCAAGTCGAGTATTACAAGCAAAAAGCACAGCAAGTGTCTTCTGTAGCACAGCCTGACCAGACTGCACAACAGTCACAGTTAGACCCTAGAGAAGAAGCGAAGCTACAACTTCTTGCAGATGAAGTGCAGAGTAGAATTTCTCAAACTGGGATGAATATTCGTTTAGATGACAGCAGATTATGGACAGGTCCTAATCCGGAAAACAACTGGTCACAGAACATGTCTGTAAGTGAAGCAGTGAAAGTAGTGGAAAGAAACCTTAATAGGTTACAGCCACAAAACACAGTGTCACAAACTAATACCACTCCTCCCGCTCCTACAACTCAAGGTGCGCCACAAAAAACTGCCAAAACGATTAGAACTTTATCCGAAGCTGCAACATTTTTTGCTGATGGAAATATAAACTCTACTCAATACAGAGATATAAAGAATCAGCTTAAGCAAGGCGGCTCGGCAACTTTATAGGAAATTAAGATAATGGCAACAGGATTATCCCTTTCAGACTCATCGA
>VTLG01005484.1_pt1 | contig 13972 bp, 10 predicted proteins | sample 4694571 | NCBI WGS metagenome assembly VTLG01 (sample SAMN12604809, study PRJNA352737) | marine metagenome | biome: ENVO:00000447; feature: ENVO:00000209|ENVO:00000569|ENVO:01000036; material: ENVO:00002151; isolation source: viral sequences binned using virsorter ...
CTCCTTCAATGGATGTTGATGTTTCTAGTAAATCAAATATAAATGATCTTACAACTAATACGGTAATATTTGATACAGATAAAAATTCATTAGTGTTTCCAATTGGGTTTGATAATGTAAAAGGAATCGGAACTCAAAGTGGAACTTCATTTTCTGCACAAGGTGTAACATTTCAGAGAAAATCAGTACATCCTATTACATTTTCGGATTTTTCATCTGCCACTGGTGTAACAATACAGGCACCTACTGGAACAAGTTTTGAAGCAGAAGGTGGATCTGGAACTTTATCATCTCCAAAATTAAATTATATTTTAGTTGCAACTACAGCGAATACTGGATCTACTGCTCTTGTTACTGGGGGCGCCACTACAATTGTAGCAGGAGAAATTATTGAGTGTGATGTTCAAGTTATTGCTTCAGGAGTTGATGGGACAGTAAAAATTACTCCAAAACGAGATGGTTCTTTATTTAATGCAGGGGGGTTTTCAGGAAAAGTTTATGCAACTGTTGATATTGCAGGAAAGGGCCCAAAAGCAATTGCAAAAGTAGCTCATACTGCAATAACTCAATCAACTCATATTGGAAGTAGTACAGTACTTCTTGATGGTGCAGGAAGTGGAACAGGAACAAATGCTAATACTTTACAATTAAATACAAGATTGACAGCAGGACATTCAGTCCAAGCACCAATTACTGCAACTTCATCTCTTGGGGTTGCGGATGTACTTGAAGTAACGAATGTCATTGAAGCAAATACTGCTGGAACTTCGGCAGGAGCACAATTTCCTACTACATTGGTATCGGTTGCAGTCGGAAATACTGCACACGACAACAATATTACATCACGATTCACTTTTAATGATGGACAAAAAGACAATTTCTTTGATCATGCATCATTAACATTGAAACCGGGCCAATCACCACCAGCAAATAATGTTCTGATTACATTCAATTATTTAAGTCATACTCCTACTGATGGGTATATTTCTGTAACTGGTTTTTCTACAGGTACTATTGATTATGAAGATATTCCAGCATTCATTAGTCCTATAACTGGTGAACGAAAAGAACGAAGAGATTGTTTAGATTTTCGTCCATATAAAACATTTGCAAATGGTGTATCTGGCGCTGGAACGATACAAACGAATGATAGTATGCCAGATGCAAAAGTTAATATGTCTGCAAATGTTGCATATTATCTTCCAAGAAAAGATAAACTGACACTCACAAAAGATAGAGTATTTAAAGTTATTGAAGGTGTTTCTTCAGAAAATCCTGGCTTACCAGCAGATGATGAAGATGCAATGACACTTTATAATCTGGATATTCCAACATATACACATAATCCGGCAGATGTAGACACTCAGTATATTGACAATCGCCGATTCACAATGAGAGATATTGGTAAGATTGAAAAGAGAGTTGATCAGATTGAATATTATACTGCATTGTCACTTCTGGAAAAAGAAGCAAATGATCTTTCAATCAAAGATTCTGCAACAAATACTGAAAGATTTAAGAACGGAATTTTGGTTGATTCATTTAACGGACACAATATTGGTGATGTTTCAAACGAAGATTTCAAGGCTGCAATTGATTTTGAAATGAAAGAATTGCGACCAACTTTCAGTTCTGATGTTTTCAAGTTTGATCATGATTCTGCCGGATCTAGTGCAAATACTGCAAAAACAGGAGATTTAATAACTCTTGCATATTCATCTGAACAGGTAGTATGTCAACCACTTGCAAGTAATACTGAATTTGTCAATCCTTATGGAACAACTCAACTCAACGGACAGTTAACATTGAGTCCTCCAAGTGATGTGTGGTTTGCAGAAACTGGCCGACCAACTGTTCTCATTAATCTTGAAAATTTAAATGATCATTGGGTTCAAGGAAACGATAATGGATTTGGTAAACAATGGGATGATTGGAGTTTTGCATGGAGTGGTGTTCAAGTCAATGATGATAATTTAATCAAAAATCGAAAAACATCAACTACATCAAATACCGTTTCAAGATTTGCAAATGTAACATCTAAAAATAAAACACGAACTGGTATTGTTTCTACCAAACCACCAGAAACAATTAAACGATCTGTTGGAAATCGTACAGTAAGTATTTCAGTTATTCCTTATATTAGAAGTCAAAGAGTTCAATTTCTAGCAAAAGGTGTAAAACCCAATGCAACATTTTATCCTTATTTTGATAATCAATTAGTATCTGCAAATACTAAACCGGCATATATTTTGACATACACTGCAAATACTGGTTCTGCAAATTCAGGTGTATTTAATACTAGGGCCGGAGAACAAGTAACATTGACTCAAACTGTAAGTAACGGATCGGACAATGTAAACACTTCTGGAATGGCATTATATCAAAATTCAACGAGTGTGTTGGTTACTAATTTAATTCAAGAAGTTACTTTTGCTAGTACATATATTAATCCAGTAGTTGGAGATGTTATAACTTTTTATTCTGATGAAGCAAAGACAACTCAAACAGCAGTTGGAACAATACAAGCATATAATGCATCAAATAAAACAGTTACAGTGAATGCTATTTCTGGAACTATTGCAACAACCAATTATGCAAATGGTGAAACTACTTCTTTTGCTTCTATTCAAGTAACACATACTGGTGGATTTCGAGCAGGAGAGGTATTTCAAGGAACTGGATCTGCGAAAGCAAATGGTAATATTACAGCAGTTGGATCTACAACACCAACATATTCTGGTGCATTATCGGCAGATAGAAATGGAGTAGTGGGAGGAGAATTTACGATTCCTGCAACAACTTATCGCACTGGCGAAAAACTTTTTCGATTGACAGATAGTTCTACTGATACAGTTGCAAGTACAGAATCGGTTGCGGAAAAACTTTTCAGAGTTCAGGGACTTCTTGAATCACGAACTGGAAGGATTTCTTCTACACGACCAATGGAATCAAAGAGAGAAAACGTTAAAGAGAAAAATACAACTCAAGATACAATAAATCGTATTACAACTTCAACCAATTGGGTTAATCCTCTTTCGCAAACATTCATTATTGATCGAAATGAGAATCCAAATGGAGTATTTGTAGATAGTATAAATATTTTCTTTTCGGCAATTGATGCAACACTTCCTGTTACACTTCAACTTCGGCCAGTTGTAAATGAATTTCCAAGTTCATCTGCAATTATTCCGTTTTCAGAAGTTACGTTGAATGCATCTGAATGTACTGCAAATTCAACTGCACCAAGTGCCGCAACATCAACTACATATACAACGTTTACTTTTGAATCGCCAGTTTATCTTTATCCAGATGAATATGCAGTTGTTCTAACAACACCATCAACAAGTTATCAAGTTCATGTTGCAAACTTGGGAGAAACAGTTAAAAATACCACAAATACAAAAGTTTCACAACAACCAAATGTTTCAACATTTTATCAACCACAGAACTCTTCTGTATGGCAAGCAAATGTTGAAAAACAAATGATGTTCAAATTGAATCGATGTAATTTTGATACTGGTTCACATTCTGTATATCTATCTGCAAATGCGGAACCACTTTCTGGAAATACTTCTGGAATTAATTATGATGTATTCAAATTGTCAACCAGTGAGTTGACATTTTCTAATACTGCAATTACATATTCTTATAAAGGAATTGATGAATCAAAAACTGTTGCATCAAGTGATAACAGAAGAGATCAAATAGATTCTACTTTTACAAGTTTTTCTGCAAATCGAAATATTACTCTTGCTGCACAGAAAAAAGTTGTTGCACCACTTGCAACGATTGGGCCTGCAACTTATGCAGCAAACAATGTTTATCTCCGTGCAATCATGACTTCAAATGATTCAAAGATTTCTCCTGCAATTGATACATCAAGGATTAATTTTATCACAGTTGAAAATTTGATTAATAGGGGATCTCTTGCAAACTCCGATGTAGTGATTTCTGCAAATGGAACAGGATATTCGGCAGGAACATTCGCTGTATCTGGAACAGGTGGTTCTGGTGGAGTCGTAACGATTACAGTAAATAATGGTGCAATTGCAACAGCATATATTAGTTCTGCTGGAACTGGATATTACGAAGATGCTACAATTGCACTTACTGGTGGAACGGCCGGTTCGGTTACAATTTCAACAGAACTTGGTGCATCTGGTGGTAATGCAAAATCAAAGTATATTTCCAGAAGAGTAACATTAGAAGATACTTTTGATGCACAAGATCTCAAGGTCTTTATGAATGCATACAAACCAAAGGATACTGATATTAAAGTGTACTACAAGGTTCATAATGCAGAAGATCCTGCTGATTTTGAAGATAAACCATATGTTCTTTTCACTCAAGAAACAGATGCAAATCTAATATCTTCAAATGAATCAGATATTAAGTCCTATGTTTTTAGGACAACAGCAAATAATATAAGTTATACATCAAGTGGTGTTACTTATGATAAATTTAAAACATTCGCAATCAAGATTGTTCTTGGTTCCGCTTCAACTGCGATTATTCCAAAAATCAAAGATATGAAGGCAATTGCATTGGATTTTTAAAATATGTTAGCTAGAACAGATGCATCGGGAATAGTAAGGGATATGAATAACAATGCCCTTCTCGCAAATGATATTTCTGCAAGACAAACACAACGTGAAGAGTTTCAAAGACGCCAAGAGATGCATAATAAACTGAATGATATAAATATTATGAAAGAACAAATACAAGAATGTTTGTCGCTTCGTGATGAATTACAAGAGATAAAACAAATGTTACTTAATCATATTCAGAGAGATAACCAATGGCATTCACAGGTGTAAACAGAGCTAACGTTGCAGTAACGGATACGTTTGATACGTGGAGAATTCGTACCAACGAAATCAATACTTCTCTCAATCAAGGGACTAGCGCAAACACTGCTGATAAAATTATGTGGCGTGATGATGCCGGATCTGCAAATCTTAATGTATTAAACGCAAATACAACAATACTTACTCATACAGGGTCTTCCGATTCCGCACTTTCAGTAGTTTCGGGTGTTGCCGCACAATCGGATGGAACATATGCATCGATTAAGACAACTGGTGGAATATATGCAACTTTATCTTCTAAATTTGCAGCAGACTTAACCATTGGAACAAATTTATCGGTTGAAGGGAATTCAACTTTAGGTAATGCTGCGACTGATACACTTACATTTACTGGTAGGGTAGCAACGGGCACAGATCTTCTTCCTATTGCAAATAATTCATCTGATCTTGGAAGTACTGCACTTCAATTTGCTAATGTTCATTCTCAAAAACATACTATGGTTGGGAGTGGAACTGAAGGGGGAAATACATTAGGAATTACTGCATCGGCTGCATCTAATGTTGCTGTTGGGGTTATTAATAATTCTTTAACAACTGGTGGTCTTCTTTCAATTTCTTCATCTTCTACTGCTACTAATGCAAGAAATTTAGCACTAATCACTCAAAGTGGAGATGTAACAACTGGTGGTGATACTACTGGATTGAAACTTGCAATGACTTCTGGTAGAGGTATTTTCATCGATTCAAATGATGCAGATGGAGATCCAGCATTTGAAATTGATTCGGAAACTGCAACTACGAATACAATATCAATAGATGCTGCAACTACTACTGCAACTGGAGCAGATTTTAATTTTGGTGCATTGACAACTGGTACTGGTTTAGAAATTCGATCTGCATCTGCATCAATGTCAACTGCTGGTGCTCTTTTAGAACTAAATCAAAGTCATGCATTAAGTTCCGCTGCAAATGTCGCAACTTTTAGTGTTGTTACAGCAGGAAACGGTGCATATGGTGTTAAAGTTAATTCCACTCATGCAACTTCAAATGCATCTTTAAGAATAGATTCATCGACAACTACTAAAAACATTATTGAAGTTGTAGGAAATGCATTAACATCTGGTGATGGAATGCAAATAAGTTCGTCTGCTGCACATACAGGACAATTAATTTCATTATCTACAACTAATACCGCCGATTCTGCAAGAGGTGAAGCAATAAAGATTCAGTATAATACTGCAAACACAACTGCAAAAGCAGTCACGGTTGCAAACAGTTCAGCAGATATTTTTACAGTAGAACAATCTGGTGATGTTGCAGTTGGAAGAGATTTATCAATCGGGGGAAATCTTTCAGTTCAAGGTACAACGACACAGATTAACACAACAACTACTCTTGCGAGAGATTCCTCAATTGTTCTTGGAGCTCAAAGTAATGTAGTAACAGGTGCAACTTATACTGCTGCAAGTCCAGCAGTTGTTACTTCTACTGCACATGGATTAAATGATGGACAAGTAATTTTTGTTGTTGCATCTTCTGGAACATCTAGTGGAACGGTTGGAGTTCCTTCTGAACAATTATTTACAGTTGCAAACAAAACTACCAATACGTTTGAAATAGAAACCATTGACGGAAATCTTGAATTAGAAGCCGGAACGGTTACAGGAACCGCTACTGGATATTTGGTACTTGATGGTACTGATGGTACTGCTGCAAATGCAGGAGATAATATTTTAATGTCTGAGGGAGTTGATGCAACAGGAGATTCAAACAGAACATTTTCGTGGGTTGGGCCACAGACAGATGCGGCAGTAGATGATGCAGGACTTGTAGTTCCTGGCAGCTCTGCAAAACATTACGTAAAATGGGATGATACGGACAATTATTGGAAATTAAACGATTCATTAATGGTACAATCTTCTGGACAGTTTGTATTTCCAAAAGGAACTACTGCTGATAAACCTGGCGCAAGTGCAACTTCAACATTGGCTGCAGCGACAGTAGGTGCAATGAGATTTAATACTACATTAGCAAAATTTGAGGGTGTTTCAACTGGAACAACATATGAAAATATGTCTACGGAAGCATTTTCCGTTGCAGTTTCGATTGCATTAGGTTAAATAAATATTAATTAGGAAACTCAATAGAGAGAATAACAAATGGCAACAGCATTTTTAAATCATCAAGCACGAGCAATTGGGACTACCCAAACGTGGATAGTTGATGGTAGTACTACTTATGCAGATGGTATTACAGGACTATCTTCTGGTAAGGCAGTTATTATGATTGGATTAATGATTTCCAATATACTAACTACTTCCGTCAATGTTACAGTTGTGATCGGTGCTCATGATACAAATAATCATACTCATCTATGCAAGGATGTAACTATTCCGGCAGGAGATAGTATAGAAATAGTTCAAGGTAAAATAGTATTGGAAAGTGGTGAGGATATAGGTGTAACTGCAAGTGCTGCATCGGCAGTTGATGTATGTATGTCAATACTTAAAGATGCATAATTTAAAGGATTAGACAAAATGGGTATTAAATATCTTTCTGGATTCAGAGGTTACGATAATGCGAAACAGCATCTACGAAGAAGTGTTCATGCTGGTTCGGAATTAACAAGTTCATATACTGTTCTTAATCCTTCTCAAGCATTTGATCAACAAGCATGTTTCGTTTATTTGAACGGAGTACTGCAAAAAGAGGGATCTGGAGCCAACGGTGACTACACTCTCTCAGGAACTTCAACTATAACATTCAATGTCGCTGTTGCCACGACTGATCTTATAGAAGTAGTTTCTTACAATTTTGCGAATCCAACTCTTCCAGAAACGATAATTGAAACCAATACCACTATTAGTTCAGCACAAGCTGCATATCATTCAACTGCTGTTACAGGTGGTGCATATACTACTGCTACTGATACACTTACTAAAACTTCACACGGTCTTGCGGTAGATGATGTAATTAATATAACCGCAGCTACTGGTTCTGGCACAATTTCTACTGGAAGATATCGTGTTAAAACAGTAACAAGTGCAAATGCAGTAGTTCTTGAAGGAATGGATTTTTCTGCACTTACATTTTCTGCGGATGGAACAAGTATAGAATACAATAAAGTATTTTCACAAAGAGTCAACAACATGACTCTTATAAACAAAGTGATGGTGTTTCTCAATGGAATGTTGTTGGTTGAAGATACAGATTACTATCGGGATGACCAATATGTTACAATGGATACAACGGTCAATCTTCTTCAAAATGCAGTTGTTGCAATAAGAAATTTTGGATCGTATACTACACCAGCATCTACTGATGTTTCAAATACCAGTATAACTATTGCAGATGAAGGAGTCGCAACTTTACTGACAAGCGATGATTTAACTTCAAATACAACTGCTGTGTTCAATCTTTATGTTTCTGCAAGACACGCAACTGCCACAAATGATGCATACAGGACTGCACATATACTTGTTCGTGCAGAAGTCAATGTTGCAAGTGATTGTTATCTCCATCGTGCATACGATGCAGGAAATATAAGTGATGAAATAGAAGTAAAAGATGCAGGGAATTACTCTTCCATATCAAGTTTTACTGATGGAAAAATTGGAATAGGTGTGACTGCTGATTCAAGTAGATGGAGTGTTGTAATGGGAAATCGTTCAAGTCACTCTATAATTGCAGGATTTAAAGCAGCTGCATTCACAAATTAGGATAGAATAATATGGCAAAAGGATCTTTAAGAGTAAACGGAATCATAGTAGATACCGATGGTGAGATAAAAGCATCAACTGGTGATAGTATTGTCATTCGTGAAGACGATGGTTCGGCAGTTATTACTGTAGATACTGCTGGAAAAGTCGGCATAAACACAACCGCTCCTGGCGCACAATTTGATATACGAGGGCCCGCAGGAACAGGAACCGCTCCTGCTGGAGTTCTTAGATTATCCACTGCCGAAACATCCGTAGTAGATGCAGACCAATTAGGAAGAATAGAATTTATTGCACCACTGGAAGCAGGGGGAACAGATGCAATATTGGTTGGTGCATCCATTTACGCAGAAGCAGATAATACATTTGCAGCAGATAATAATCAAACAGAAATAGTATTTGCAACTGGTGCATCTGAAGCTGCAGCAGAGAAAATGCGACTTACAAGTGATGGTAAACTTGGCATAGGGATTGCTACTCCTGCATCCTCACTTGATGTTCGTGGAACGATGCAAGTCGGTGTGAACGATACTGGATATGATGTAAAGTTTTTTGGTGCGACTTCTGGTGCATATGCTGAATGGGACGAATCCGCAGACGAACTGGAACTAAGGGGTGGTGCCGCAACGCCAGGAAAATTGCTCTTATCAACTGCTGAAACTACTGTCGTAGATGGAAATAAATTAGGACAAATTGATTTTCAGGCTCCATTAGATTCTGCTGGAACAGATGCGATATTAGTTGGTGCATCCATTTACGCAGAAGCAGACGCTACGTTTTCTTCATCAGTAAACGCAACCGAATTAGTATTCGCAACTGGTGCATCTGAAGCTGCAGCAGAGAAAATGCGACTTACAAGTGATGGCAATGTCGGCATCGGAGTAGCTGATCCTACTACTAAATTACACGTTGCTGGTACTCTTTGGGTAAATGCAGGTTATTCGGACACGATAATGGATGGAACGCCGGGATCAAACGACACTTGTAATTTAATTGGGTCAGGAGGTTATTGGGCTCTTAGAACTGATAATACATCTAAAGGGATTAACTTTGATATATATGCTGCTGGTACTCCAACAGTTGCTTTAAAGATTTTACAAGATGGAAAAGTCGGCATCGGCACGACTTCACCAGCCGCCATCCTTGATGTCGTGGGAGAAGTTGTCATACGAAGAAATGCAATTCGTAATCCAAGATTTCAAGCTTGGGTAATGGGATCATAATTTAATTTTACATAACATATAAATAATATTGATATTATAGAAAATATACAAGTTTTTAGGAGAAATAGAAAATGGCTATAGCAAGAGGCGCAGGAACAGAGATAATCAGAACTGTACATTTGGAAACAGTATCTAATTCTGCTGAGGAGTTAATTTTCGGTGTTCAGCATCATATTTATACTGTGCTTAGTATTATTGTACATGCTGTTAGTTTGAATGCAGAAGGTGATTATACTCACTGCTATCTTCAAGCATATGATTCACTGAGTGGTGAGTCTGCACAATCGATCAATCTGTTTAAACAGGATATGACAACATCAGCATCATTTGTCTGGAACGATAAGTTCTCTTTTATGGGTGCTGAGCCGACAGATTTCTCAGCAGGTTTAGATTCTGCGGCTAAACAGGATGCAATAGCTGATCAGGCGCAGAATACTGCTCAAAAACTTTTTATTACAGGAGAACACGCTTCCGATAATTTTGATGTAACCTGTACTTTCATCGATCAAAATAACGCATAGGAGTAATAGATGAGTGGATTAATAGGTAGTGCATCTTCAAAGTCTGGTGTGATAAATGAAATAAGTGCAGGAAAAATTTCTGGTGGCGTAAATTTTTCTGATCTGGTTGGAAGTATTATTCCAATTGGAATGGCAACAGTGCCTACAGGATATCTGCTTTGTGACGGTTCAGCTGTATCACGTACAACATATGCGATTTTATTTGCAGCAATTAGTACAACATGGGGTGCTGGAGATAGTTCAACCACTTTCAATGTTCCAGATTTGGAAGGTGCATTTTTAAGGGGCACTGGATCACATGGTACAAACAATATGGTAGATGGAGTTGATTTTGCGGGCCCCGCACTTGCTGCATTTGAAGGTGATCAATTACAAAATCATGGACATAATATCCAAACAACTCAAACTGGGTTACTTGTTGAATATGCAGGAGGGGGTGGTTCTGCTGGATACACAAATACAGGAACTTATACAACCGCAAATGCAGCTGGTCATATATGGAGAGCCTATGCGCCGACTACATATACTGGTTTAAGTGGGGTATCCGCAGGAGATGAAACCAGACCATTTAATGCTGGTGTTAAATATTGTATTAAATATTAAGGAAAATTATGGGAAGTAAAACAGTATATTTACGAAGTAGTGGAGCAGAAACTATAGCCTATGAATCTCCATTAGAGGAGGGGGTTTGGCATATACCACCAAAAGCAACAGAGGTTAAACCACCTTCATTTACAGACAAACAGACTTGCCAATTTATTGATGATAAATGGGTAGTTAAAGATATACCCGAACCAGAATCTGAGCCAGAACCAGATCCTCCTGTAATAACATACGCAGATAGAAGGAGAGATGAGTATCCAATCATTGGTGATCAAATGGATATGATTTATAAAGACATGAAAAATAGTACTACTACTCACGCAACTGCTGTAGAAGCAGTAAAGACCAAATGGCCAAAGGATAATTCTGGGCCTGTAGAATAGAGGATTAACAATAATCATTCATCAATAATGAAAGGAAAGTGAAATGAAAATTCGTAATTCACTGTTTGAGAACACACAGTATTTTGAAACAATCGGCAAGATTCATAAGTCCGATCAACTCTCTGTTATGGATGCATATCGCATCAATCGTTTAGTAAAGAAACTGAACGAACTGAATACAGAGTATTCGGAGTTGAAAAAAGGACTCTTGGATCAATTTGGAACGCCAGGAGAAGAAGAGGGACAGTTCAAAGTAGAGAGAGATAATCAAGAACCGTTCATGAAAGAAATGAACGATCTTATTAGCATTGAACATGATTTGGAAACAGAAAAACTTGCGTTTCCGAGCAAACTGGAAGATGGTTTTTCTGCGGCCGACTTGAATATAATGGAAATGTTTTTTGATTTGAGTGAACTAGAAAATAAACCTGAAAAGGAAGATGAACCAAAAAAATCATCCGATAATGAAGATTAACAATAGGAAAAGAATCACATGGGATCATTAGTCGCTGAACTTGCAGAAAAATTATCATCTGCAACGAACAATTTAGATTTTGACGAACAAACGTTGTTCCTCAATACATCTGCTGACACGGTTGGTATCGGCACAAACTCGCCTGGTGCAAAACTGGATGTTTGGGGGTCTGCTATTTTTAATGAAAATGGTGCAGATGCAGATTTTCGTATTGAGGGTGATAGTCAAACTCATCTATTTTTTCTAGATGCAAGTACAGATCGAATTGGTATTAATAGTGCAACGCCTGGAGTACAGTTTGATGTTGTTGGTGCTACAAAAATTACTGGTGCTACTACTCAAATCGGTGCATTAACAGTAGGTGTAGATGATACAGGACACGATGTTAAGTTCTTTGGTGATACTGCTGGAAAGTATTGGTTATGGGATACTTCCGCAGATGGAACTGTTCAAGTTGGGAATTCTCAACTCACTGGTACTTTAACAGTTGGAGTAGATGATACAGGACACGATGTAATATTTTATGGTGCATCTGCTAGTTCTAATTTCCATTGGGATGAAAGTGCAGATGATTTGATTTTGAATGATGCTCGCCTTTTAATTGAACAGGATGATGCTGAACGTGCAATTTATATTAATCAAGATGGAAATTCACAGGCAATTTACATTAATAATAATGGAACGGCCTCAGGAATATATTTAGATAATAATAATAGTGGGTTTGCTATTGAAATAGAAAATACAGGGTCTACTGTATCTGGATTGCAAATTTATTCAAATCAAGGTAATTCTCAAAATTCCGCACTGTCTAACTTTATCGCAGATAATACTGATTTTGATCAGAACGTCATGCAGATTCAAAATGATGGTACTGGATATGGTTTGAAAATTGATCAAAATGGAAATAATATAGCACTTTTAATAGATGGAGAAAATACAACTTCTTCTGTTCTTCAGATAGAAGCCGATGCACTAACTACTGGTCATATTCTAAATATTTATTCTGCTTCATCTTCTAATGCTACAAGAAATTTAGTAAGAATTTGGAACGATAACGCCAGTGCAACTGATACAACTGCACTGTATGTCTTACAAGATTCCACTGATTTCGCATTACATGTCAATAAAAGTGGAGCGGCCGGTAGTTATGTTGCAAAAATTGAAAGCACTTATACTGGTGATGGTCATAATGTTATGCTGGTTAAGGGAGGTGCAAATGAATCGGATAGTAAAGTATTTGAAGTACAAGATCAAAATGGTAATGTTGATTTAGTTGTACTAGGTACTGGCAATGTCGGCATCGGCACAAGTGCTCCAGATGATTTGCTTCACATTTTTAAAGGAAATTCGGGAGCGTCCCCCCATGCATCTGCAATAGTGAATATTGAACATTCTACTACTGCTGTTCTGCAATTTCTCACACCTGCTGATCAAGCTGCAGCAATTTATTTTGGTGATCCTGCTCATACAAATGATGGGGGAATCATATATGATCAAAATACCACATATATGTCTTTTAGAACTAATGATGCAGAAAGAATGCGTATTGACTCCTCTGGAAACGTAGGCATCGGAACAACTGCTCCTGCAGGCCCACTTCATGTTAGGGGCCCATCGGGGGCAGCATTGTGGTGTTATCTCGACAATTATTCATCAAGCGAGGCCTATCATGCAGGAATTCAATGGAGGCATGGAACTACGGCAAAATGGTACATGTATAATGCTGGAAGCACCCATAGATTTTATATCTATGATGTAGGAGATGATCATGGAGTTTATCTTCCACAAGGAAGTGTTTCGGCGTGGACATATTCATCAGATAAAAGAGTTAAAACTTCATTATCACCAATAGCAAATGCAGTAGATAAATTAAATACTCTTCAGGCAATTAATTTTAAATGGAAATATGGATGTGCTGAAACTAGAGCAAAGAATAATTTAGGACTTCTTGCACAAGAAGTGGATAAGGTTTTTCCAGAAGCAGTAGATAGAGCTCCAGTAAAAAATATAAAAATTATAGATCATCCAATTTATGAAGGTGAAAAAAAGGTAGATCCTGACACTACATGGGGATTGAGAGGAAATGACTTAATTCCAGTTTTAGTAAAAGCAATTCAAGAACTATCAGCAGAAGTAACGGCACTTAAAAACGCATAGTAAAAAATAAAATTATTAACAGGTGAAATTATATTATGAAAATTATATTCTGTCTGCCGGGGGCTTCTTTCTCCGGCAGGTTT
>VTLG01001313.1_pt1 | contig 13971 bp, 25 predicted proteins | sample 4694571 | NCBI WGS metagenome assembly VTLG01 (sample SAMN12604809, study PRJNA352737) | marine metagenome | biome: ENVO:00000447; feature: ENVO:00000209|ENVO:00000569|ENVO:01000036; material: ENVO:00002151; isolation source: viral sequences binned using virsorter ...
ACACTGTGCGTGTACTTCTTCCCCGGCTTGATGATAAGGTACTCTGTAAAAACCATTTCCCTTACATTTCGGACAGAAGATCTTACGCTTTCCCGTTTTTATATCCATGTTTCTTCGCTTCCTTGTTCACTAGACTTTCTATTACTTTACTTATACTTAACTCGGTATCTGATATTATTTTGTTTTTCAAAAAATTAGCCTTGTCCCACGCGGGTTTTGGCACAGATACGGACTTATGATACTTTGGGTTTGCCATTGTATTTCCTTTCTATTGTTATTATTTTCTCTCTCATATATGGGAAACTATAATAAAAAAACAAGACTTGCAAGGAAATAATTTTTGATGTAAGATGAAGACCTCTTCTCACACCTTTTGTTTGCCGTGAGCTTTCATAGCTCCGGCAGACAATTAAATGTCCATTTTGGGTTCACATTTAAAACCAACAACTATCTGCTCATTGTTGACACGATCTTGCCCCATTTGTGCCATCATTTCTCTAGCTACACCATAACCGTAGGTTGCACACGCATAGTGCGAATCATGATATTCATAGTGTTGTACGGGAGGCATACAAGTTCCATAAATTTGTGAACAGATTGTAAAGACTAAAATAAATTTCATATTGTGTACTTTAGAATGATTCTAAACTAATGTCCCTGGCCACGGTACTTCTTACGCTTAACAGCTCTTGGGCCATGTTTCTTCCTGATCCTGCCAGGTCGTTTCTTTGGTGTTCGCTTGTGGTAATTGTTTACCCCAAACATTCCTTTTTTCTTTGCCATTATTCTGCCAGTTCGTTGAACACTGATTCAGCTAATTCAGGTTTTAAATATTTAATCACACCATTTACTTTTTGTTCCAGATCTTCACCACACGTAGTACATCTAAACAAAGTATTTTTAAGGCCTACTAATAATGTGTGCTCTTTACATTCAGGACAATGTCCTGCTACTACTTCAGTCGTAAATGTCTTTTTTGTGTATTTTTTTTCTGGCATATCTATTCTTAACCTTAAAGACTTTTGATGTAAAGTGTCTTAACTGTCTTGCAACAGGATTTCTTTTTTTGTTTGGCTTTTTCATTACTCTAGAATTAGAGATTTAATTGATTTGGAGCCGTCTATGTTATCTTCTAGTTCTGCTTTAGATTTAATACACTTGTATGATATATTTGCACTAATAGGTGGTCTGCTAGCTTCACGCTTATGCTTCATACAAAGATGCATTGAAGGTTTGCCTGTTGTTGGATCAACTTGTATTCTATGCTCCTTGATATCAGGGCCTACAAACATTAAAAGGGCTACAATTTCTGTAATCATCTTACCACTGTTCCTTTGTTTGGTCCGTATTTAATTCTATATTTATGCGTACCCGTACCATTAATCTCTACTTCTTTTTTAAGTTCTTTTACGTAGCTCATTTGCTTTGCTTTTTTCTCTTGTGCAGAGATATAATCTAAAATTTTTCTAGTGTTTCGATCCATTTGCTCTTACCTTATCTTTTAAAGTTTCTAAATCAGACAAAGATTTTTCCATTTGTTTTTGTAAAAATTGTATGTTGACTTTGTTGTGCATCATATCCTCGATCCGCGTTTCAATCTTCTCTACGGTTTTATAAAGGTCCTCCAACAACATCAGCTGTTCCTGGTCCACGGGTAACTGCTCACTTTTCTTTAGTAAATCTGCCTGGAATAGTTCTCTTGATGTCTCTAGTGATACTAACCTGGCAGTTAGTTCTGTGTATGCAAACACAGCAATGGCTACAGCAGCAATGATTCCTGCTATCGTCCTAAGATCTGTGCTTACTCTTGTTCCTTCATTTAACTTCATTGTCCCTCAAATACCGGTCTATCCGGGTTTTCTTTTTTCCAACCATCTTTTAACACAGTCCAATAACTAATACTAGCATCTGGTCTATCATCACCATAACTAGCAGACATTACGCCCACTTTCATACACATATTAATTAGTTCTGCAAACTCTGGTGGTGGAGGGTTGATTCTAGGTACTCTTTTACACTCTTTAATAACTTCTAATTGTGTTTTGATTTTCATTTGCTTTTCTTGTTCTGCAATAAATTCATCTGTGCATGCTGTACCTAAATACTTTCTCCATGTAAATGTCACTCGTCTATCATCATCAGTTCCTTCATAATTATTACTAGGACTATAATGATTATAGTTATATTGATCATCTCTTTGTTCAATAGAAACATCAAAGCTTCCTTGAGCACATGTGTTTGTGCCGTTGTTTAAATATTCATTACGTGCTTGCACCGATGTTGTTACAAACAGAAAGAAGATAATCCAGAATAGATTACCTGTTAAGATCTTTGATATCGTATTCATGTTGCCTCACTTGGTCCGCTAGTTGTTGAAATATATTCTCAGCCATATCCCACGTTGCTTCTGCTCTGGCTAATCTGTTTTTAATATCACTAAGTACTTCTTTTTGAATCTCTAAATCTTGAGTTACTTTTGTAAGTATTTCTTTGTTTACAGAAATAGTATCAGTCATTGTAAATACATATCTAACTGAAGTAACAGTTCCGGCTAGGATTGCTCCTACAACAGGCACAATTACTATGTTTTTCTTTAACCAATCAAATTTACTTTTACTTTTTTTTGTTTTGTTCATGTTCTTCGAATAACCATTGTACGTAACGGTTCCATAATTTTTTTATCCATTTCATCTCTGGACTCCTTTGTTAACATTTACACTCCGCGCAAGGACATAACCCATACTCATCTGCGTGTAAGTCCTCATCGCAATGACATTGGTGATGACAGTCGTTACAAGTCTTCGTCTCTGTAGCCATAACCTTTTTCCCTATTTCCCCATCTCTTGTTCCAAGCATAAACATTCATCTTGCTGCCTATGGTTTCCATCCAAGATAGAGGTACATCTATTATATTTTTAATTACTTTTATTGTTCTCTTAATTAATTTTATTGTATCGTCTATCGCGTCTGGTATTGTTTTCATAATTTTGGTACCGGATGTGTTAGTCTCCCAACACACCCTATCTTATACAGCTGATAAGAATTATTTACTAAATTTGCCTGATATCCAGGCGTAAGCTTGTTTAATTTTATCCCTAATTAGTATGATAACATACATTACTTGAGATTTAATTTTGTTTTTAATCATTTTTCTTTTCCTCAATTTCGTAGAAGAAGTTATCGGTATCTTCTGTTTTCCATTTACCTGTATCTTCAACATTCCATTCACTCGTCTGCACTTTCCAGTCGGGTATACTATCTTTTACTGTGAAAGAAGGTAAGTCCCATATGCATCTATTGTTTGGTTGTGCAGCATAATTACCATCATCTAAAGCAATTATGTGAGCGCACTTGTGTTCGTGCGGAATTTCTGAATGATCAGAATCTATTATATTACCATCTGGATGTGCCCAGTCAACTGTAAATAAGTATTTACCGTGGTGCCATTTCTTATCTTTACCAATGTATTTACCTGAAGCTGCGCTTAAGATATTCCAATGAGTAACAGTAGGATAATAACTGAAAGAATTCCATAACTCCAACTCGTCCAGTCTATACCTAGGAACATCTTCTGCTTTAAATCCTCTTTGAATAAACGCACTGATTGGTAGTCTGTAATAGACTGCACCGTTTTCCATAATCGCATGAAATAAGATTGCGCGCCCTCCCATAGAGGTAATGCCAAAGATAATACAATCTTCAACTTCGCCGTGATGTTTTTTAAGGTCATATAAGTACTCCCTTTTTATTTGAGCATAGGTTGCAGGTATGTTTGCATTGAGATAAGCCACTACTTAATATCTCCCCAGTTAGCTCCTGACTCATAGTCTACCTTGTTTGGTACTTGTAATTCAACTGCTGATTCCATAATTTGTATAATTTTTTCTGCTTGTTCTGCTGATTCTACAGATATATCTACTTCGTCGTGTATCTGTATGTGAGGGATTATACCATTTTTATATAAAGCTACCATAGATCTTTTTGTCATATCAGCTGCACTACCTTGTATTAATTTATTTAATGCTTTGTAAGTAAATGCTCTCTTTAATGGCTCATCATATTCTTTTCTTGCTTGTTCTAATGGTAAAGGTTTGAATACACCAAACTGTACCGGCTGCCACAAATCAAAATGACACGCACGTCCAAGTAAAGTTCTTATCTTACCTCTGTCGTTTGCTTTACGAGATACATTATCCATAAGTTTTTTTACAAACGGAGCTTTGCTATGATATTGTCTAATTAATTTCTCTGCTGACTCTTTCATCAAACCTAGTTCAGCCATCAATTTATTTTTACCCATTCCATACATCAGACCTAAATTAATCGTCTTGGCTTGCTTTCTTTTTATGCCCGCCATATCGGCCACGACTTGATGGAAATCAGCGTCTCCGCTCTTGTATGCGTCTACAATTTCATCAACTCCCTCTAAATTTTGTAGTTTTGCATAATGCACTAAAATTCTTGGCTCTTGTTGTGAGTAGTCAAATGACCCCCAAACATGATTTCCTTCTGGAATAAATATAGATCTAATCATAGGACCAAGTTCAGGATGTCGCGCAGGTATTTGTTGTAAGTTTGGATTACTCATACTAAATCTACCTGTAACAGTTCCACCTGCATCAGATCTTATCTGATTTATATCTGCATGTATTCTTCCGTTAACTTCATGTTTAGTTATAGAATCTATAAATGTACTGTGAGCTTTGTTAAGTTCTCTTGCTTCTGCAATTGCTTGAGGTAATTCGTGTGGATGATTTTGTAAAAAGTTTTTTGTAAAGCTTGGTTCTTTACTTTTTGCTGTTCTATCATATGGAAGTTTTAGTTTATCAAAAGCTTTTGCTATACTTCTGGCTGCCATAATTTCAACGTCAACACCAGTTAAATCTTTTATTTTTTTTATTAATTGCTCTTCCCTTTTTATTAAGTTTAGTTTAATATTTTGTGCTTTTTCTAAATCAACTCTTACTCCCTTAAATCTCATATCAACTAAACAAGGAAATAAATCTGTTTCTAATGTAAATACATCCATTAATTCTTGGTTGTACATTTCTCTTTTTAATACTTGCCAGAGTTTTAATGTAGACTCTGCGTCTCGCTCTGCATACTGACCTACAAACATAGGAGGTAATCTCCACATATCTGCTTTCGCATCTAATCCATATTCTTTTGCAGCTTCAACTAAAACTTTTTCATCTTTACCTAGACCAACATAATGTTTTGCAAGTGTGTTTAATTGATAACTCATTCTGTTTTCGTCTATCAAAGACGCTGCTATCATAGTGTCCACAATGGGTCCTTTTATGGTAAGCCCTGCTGACCTTAACCAACACACATCATACATCGCATTATGGAAGATAAACCTAGTGTTTTCTTGATTTAAGACATTTTGGAGCCATTTTAAGACCAATTGACGATCCATATTGCCTCCTTGCTCATGATGTATAGGGAAATACCCTGACCACCCCTCTACGGCCACCGCAACGCCAGCAATGTGCCCTCTACCTGTAACATTACCAGATCCTAGCTGTTTTAAGTGAGGATCATTGGTTTCTAAATCTATGGCAACTTCCTTCGCATCACACAAATCTTTTAGTTCATCGGGCATAACCCATTCTGTTTCGGGAGTAAAAAGAGGCATTTGAGTGTGTCTCATTTGTAGTCTCTTTCCAAGATCATTTCTAAATAGTGAATAGCTTTTCTCACGTCCTCTTCTCCATTTTTGTATTTGTGTCTACAGATATATTTTATTGCATTTCCTTCGGCAAATTGCAACCCATTCTTGTTTATAAATTCTGCCGGCTGAATGACAAAATTTCGGTAGTGATTCCCACCGACCTGTTTTTTAAGACTCTTCATAAAAGTATAGCCCCCACAATAAATCCTACAACAAACCAAACTATTTCGGTTCTATAATATAATGACCATACTTCCCATCTTTGTATCCACTTCTTCATAATGTGTTATCCTTTTTGTTATGGAACACTTCATATTCTGTATCACATTCATCACAAGTATAATAACTTACAACGGTGTGTTTAGAATCTGGATAGGTGTCCTCCGTATCAAAGTCGTTATTCCATCTCACTTGAAAATTACAGAAAAAACATCTCATAATATATAAGCTCGATCAAAGTTCTTTGGATCTAACACGTGCAATTCGCGCTTCGCTCTCGTCGCTCCAGTATAGAATAATCTATGTAATTCGTCTGGATCATGACTCATCGTTTCCAACGCTGCATTTGTAAGATCCTGCATAAGCAGAACGTTATCGGCTTCACCTCCCTTCGCTCCATGTATTGTTGACATAATGATACGCGGATTTTTATTTATCTGTTCTCCATTCGCCCGCATGTTACGAATGTAGTTCTCTGTGATGGTATCTAAACCATCAAAAGCTTCATACCAAACATCTGTAGTAACTAAACCATGTTCGGCTTTACAGTCTCTAATTAAATATTTTGTGTCAGAGTGCAAAGTTTTACCTTTTCTAAAACCAGGCAAGACTCTATCACCCAAGTATTCATATATATTTTTTATTTCTATGGTGCCTAAAGTCGTATCTCCTTTACGCCACTTCTCCCAATTATTTAAAGCTATTAAAAGTTTTAATGGCACCGAGTTAATTGATCTGTGTTGATAGTACCAACCTTGTAGCTCACATAAATCTTTTACATCATCAAGGAAATGATTGGCTGAAGACAAGACCAACCAGTTCCCCTTTGACATATCAACCTGTGTAACATCAGAATATCTTTTAAGTACTCCATGTTCAGTTCTAGGTTTATAATCTTTATCAAATCTGTTTTGTACATTACTAATAATTTTTTGTGAGAGTTCGTGTATAGGTCCACCAGGTATTCTATAAGACTGATCTAACACTTTAATATCATTAACTTCTTCTTTCAAAGCTATAAAGTGGTCTACATCTGCACCTGCCCATTTAAATATTGCTTGGTCATCATCACCAGCTATGTATGTTTTCTTTGCATTGGCCCACATAGATCTAACCATTTCCCATTGTATTAAAGATAAGTCTTGTGCTTCATCAATAAACAATGCTTCAAAGCTTGGTTTGTTTTCTTGTGTAATAAATTCTTCTAGTAAATCTGTAAAATCTTTTAATCCTTTTTCTTTTTTATATCTTTTTAATTCTTCTGATAACAAGTATAACGTGTCTCTTTCTATATCTAGTATGTTCTGTCTTGAATCATAATACTCTAGTAAATCTTTACGTTTAACTCTAGCTGTATTCATTATTGTTAAGTATTCATTATCAGAATTAAATGTACCATCATCCTCCGAATGTTTACCTGTTTTTATAGGAATACCAACTAATTTACCAAACTCTCTATAATCTTCACTGGTCATCATCTTTTCCTTTGTCATTCCTAATCTTTGGAATGCAAAAGAATGTAGAGTTCTAAAGTTTTCTAAATCTTTCTCTGCATCAAGACCAAACTTTTCAGCTGCTCTTGTTGCTGCTTCTCTCGCTGCTTTTCTAGTAAAAGAAAAGTATCCTATTTGTTTAGGTCTTATCCCTTGTCGTATGAACTGATCGACTAAATTTAATAACGTTGTTGTCTTTCCTGTTCCGGGCGGGCCTAGTATTATAGTCTTCATATTTTCTTAACCTCCTTATCAATATATCTATTCTTGTTTCTAATAACTCGTTTCGTCCTCTCTCTAAATCGTATCTTAACTTCCAATTAATTCCTAACTTGTTCATCTGTATCCTATCAGCCATAAAATTATCCTCTCTATAAAGTTTACTAATTTGCTTAACCACTTCTTCATCAAAATGCCTCCTGATGATATTCTACTTTAGAAACAGACGCTTCTGTTTGTTTCATTGTTTTTATTTTTATTAATCTTGGTTGTTGTTTTTTTATTCTCATTCTTTCTTCAGATACAAATATATCTTCTAATCTTTTTAATAGGTTACCAGTTTTAATTTTATCCATTTCCCAATTATTCTTTTTAAGAAATGCATAGAAGTCATCCATTCTAAAATATGTAAATTCTTTTTTATCATCTGTGTAAGGAAGCTTATTAAATACATCGTCCATTGTTCTCGCAGATTGTCTGTTTGTAGTCCAGTCTTGTAGTAATCCTGTAAGTTGATTCATTGGGTTTAAAGATTCTAATGGTTCTACTTCTTGTAAATTATTCATCATTGGTTTTAAAAAATGTTGTTTCCAATCTTTTGCTTTTGGTACTGGTACTACTAGGTTTGCTTGATCTAAACACGCTAGTGCAAATAAAGGTGAGCTATACAACTGTTCGGTTTTTAATTCGATCCGCGTTCCGTCTACATCTAAAAACCATTGTGGTGGATTTGATTTGTATTTAGTAAGATTGCCTAGTTGTGGCATCTCCTCTTCACCAAATCCTACACCAAATCTTTTTGTTCTACATAAACCAGATTGACAGACCGCGTTGATAGGCGCGTCTTTACATCTATACTTGTCATAACCTTTACGATTTACTGATTTAATTAATTGTTGAACCTCACTATTACTTAATTTAGGTTCCATATGTTTTATATTAGCTTCTACAATTTTATCTTCCCAACTATCTGGGTGTGCTTGTTTGTAATAAACAGCTATATTAAACAATGCATTATTCCTAGACCCCTCACCAAAACCAACTGATGCCAGTTTGTTTAGACAAGGAGGTCCAGCAGGAAATGCTTCTTCTATCTTTTTTTCTTCAATCTTAATTTCTTTGACTTGTGCTTCGCTACACGCGTGAACATCATAGAGCTGATAAAATTCCTCAAGTGTACAACTGGTGCCAGTATCGTTGATAGCATATCGTAATCCTTCCGTTCCTTTATAGTAGGGTAAGTTTAAGAAATTACCTGTGTCCCCACGTTCCACAAGTATTTCTGTTTGTTTAGGAAAAATCTCTGATCCTTCATATCCTAAAACTTTTGCAATTTTTTTAAGTGTGCTCTGCATCAAAGATGCAGCTATAAATTCTTTGGTAAATAAAAAAACGTGAGCTCCGCCTGATTTAGAACGGCAAACTATTAAGGGGAAGTTAAGATGTCGTATGCTTTGAATGAGGCTGCCGTGGTGGAGATTGTAACTGTCAATATCAATACAGCCCCAGCGACACGTGTTATCCTCACGAATGGGGATGATGCCCAAAGCCGGACCTTCTCCCTGTAAATGCTTCTCCCACAAATCATCGCTAACGTTCTTTCGAACAATGAATGCTTTGCCTTTTTGTTTGTCACCATTGGCTGCGACGTCGCCTTTTTGATATTGCCCATATGCAATCTTTAATCCTTCAAATATATTTTTAAATTTTTCTGTCTTCATTATCATTTCTAATTAATTTGTAAAGGGGAACCTCTCGATTCCCCTCAACGAGAACTAAAACGGTGTTGCCGCTTTAGTTGATGTCTCTTCCACATCTGCTTTTGTTTGCACGTTACCTTTAGAAACACTAGAATTAAAGTCTTTAGCCGTTAGGTATAAAGATTTATCCTTTTGCTCCATGATTCTGTCCATTGTTACAACCCAACCATACCAAGAACCTTTATCGTTCTTTTGTAAATTTGATTGAAGATTGTAAACAACCCCATGCATAGGTGGTGTATCAAATCCGCCCTTACCATCGTCAATTTGAACGGACTTCATCATTGAATTCCATTTTTTACTAACGCTCAACTGTGTTGATTTCATAGTAATTAAAGCAGGACTATAGCCACCTTGTTTGTTTTCCACCATTACATAGTAATAAGCTGTCTCTTCTAAATAGTTACCGTTTGGTAATCTAATTTTAGAGCCATCTCTTTTACCTGTTTGGATAACCGGACTGCCTGGTTTGTGAGTTGCTACAGGCGCACCTGGACCATCTCCTCTATCAGACCATTCCGGATAGTCTTTTTTAAAGTAACAAGGAATAACCTTGATACCTTTCTTACCATCGAACAAGTCGTTGGTAACAGTATTATAGATCATACCTGGTTTGGCACCATCTATAAACTTGCTATCACCATCAGTCACCTGCGGAGATAGTTGTCCCAAGATTCTGATAAACGGTAACGCCATATCTTCTTGCGTCATGTTTTCAAAACCTTTGGAGAGATCGTTTCCGAATAACGAAACCGATCCGTTTGATTTAGCTTTTATTTCATTAGCCATTATTCATCCTCCATTATTTTTTCCGGCTGATTTTAGTTTTGTCTTTAATCCATAGACTAAAAACTTCAGAAGGCATGTCAAGGCCGGCCTTGACACGCTCCTGATATAGGGCTGTCAAAGTATTCCAAGCCACATCAGATTTCTGCTGTGGTTCAAAACCATTCGACGCCGCAAGGTCCAACAATTGTTTCGCCTTGTCATCTTCTCCACGACCAAAACTTACGCTAACATTGTTCTTCACAATATCGCCTAACCCCTGATCTCGAAGCCATTGAAGAGCTTGTTCCCTTTTTAATTCATCTTTAGGAATAGTTGCTCTGTATTCTGTTTTAACTGTTACGCTAGATCCATCTGCTAGCTTAATCTGATTAAGCCCCTGTTCTTTTAATAGCTCTGGTATTACTTCAGAACTAATATGGTCTGCCTCTAGTTTCTTTGCTTTTAACTTTTCTTCTATAGCTGCAATTTCATCTTCTTTATCTTTAAGAAGTTTACATTGCGTAGCTATGTCTGTTATCTCGACGTTATCCAACATATCTTTTGAGTCTTCTAACATCATTCTATTTATTTCACTCATTGTTATCCTTTCTGATAGAGATCGAAATTTATTGGATAGTATTTAGCTTCTCTTCGATCCCATTTGAGAAGGTTAAATTTACCGTTTGTTTTATCACAAACGATTGCACAAGATATTCCTATAATAGCAGGATCTCCTGTTAACAATACGTAGTCTTGTTCTCTAAAGTCTCTTAAGTTTTTTTGCATTTTAAAAACAAAAGGACTTGATGAGAATATTATCTGTGAATCTGGGCCATAATTAGGCAAACAAATCACAAGATAGCCAAAATCTGATGCACCTAAAATATTTATATTTGCAGGTGGGTGTTGTAGTACATATACAAATTTTTCATTAGGGTTGTTTTTATAAAAGTCTAAAAACTCTGCTAAAGAATTTGGTTTATATAATTCAAAAATTTTATTCTTCATTCTATTTTGCTCTTGACATCCTATATAGTAGCACTTATATACTTTGTCAAGTAGAAAGAATATGAATTATAAATTTAAGACAACACCATATAAGCATCAAATTACTGCTTTAGAAAAATCTTGGGATAAACAAGAATATGGCTATTTTATGGAAATGGGTACTGGCAAATCTAAAGTGTTAGTTGATAATATGGCTATGCTTTATGATAAAGGTAAAATAAATGGGGCATTAATTATAGCTCCTAAAGGAGTTTATAACAATTGGTATACCCAAGAAATACCTAATCATTTAGTTGACCATATAAAACCCAAAATGGTACTATGGACTGCTTTAACATCAAAAACAAAGGATAAAGAGTATCAACAATTATATAAACCTGACTATGACCTTCACATCCTAATTATGAATGTTGAAGCTTTTAGTACCAAAAAAGGTGTTGAGTTTGCATATAAATTTTTAAGAAGTCATAAGACAATAATGGCTGTGGATGAATCTACAACTATTAAAAACCCTAATGCTAAAAGAACTAAAAATATATTATTGTTAGGTAAGCATGCAACTTACAGGCGTATTCTTACTGGTTCTCCTGTAACTAAATCTCCTTTAGATTTATATAGTCAATGCACATTTTTAAATGAACAATTATTAGATTACACTTCTTATTACGCTTTTAGAAATAGATATGCCAATATGATAGAAAGAAATTTTGGTGGTAGAAGAGTACAAATTGTAGGTAGTTATCAACGATTAGATGAATTAGAAAATACTTTAAAAGCTTTTTCTTATAGAGTACAAAAAGCTGATTGTTTAGATTTACCTAAAAAAATATTTATAACTAGAAATATTGAATTAACTAAAGAACAACAACAAGCATATGATACTATGAAATCCGCAGCTCTTGCTTTATTAAATGGCAAAATGTCTACAGCTCCTCATGTTCTTACTCAAATGATGAGATTACATCAAATTACTTGTGGTCATTTAAAATCTGATGATGGTTCTATTACTAATTTTAAACATCATAGAATAGACGAATTAATAGATGTAGTAGATGAGATGGAAGATAAAGTTATTATATGGGCTAATTATATACATGACATTAAACAAATTACAGCAGCTTTAAAAAAAGAATATGGAGATGAATCAGTTGTAGAGTATTATGGAGAAGTATCTCAAGACTTGCGTAATAAAGCTATTAAAGATTTTCAAGACCCTAAATCAAAAGTAAGATATTTTGTAGGTAATACTCAAACAGGTGGTTATGGTATTACACTTACAGCCGCCAGTAATGTTATTTATTATTCTAATAATTATGATTTAGAAAAAAGATTACAGTCCGAAGACAGAGCACATAGAATAGGTCAACACAAACCAGTAACTTATGTAGACTTAATTGCACAAAAAACTGTTGATGATAAAATTATAAAAGCTTTAAAGAAAAAAGTTAATATTGCCTCTGAAGTAATGGGTGATACTATTCAAAATTGGATATGAAATATCCATTTTATATAAGAATAACTATACTTTTTTGTGTGGCAGCTTTTTCTCCTATTTTAATTCATTACTTTATAATGTGGCGTTTTGATGTTAGTATTCAACGCGCAGCAGAAATTACATTTATATTGTGTATACCTATCGCTGTGTGGTTAGCAACTAAAATTAATGAGAGATGGCACGACGATAGAGAATGAAACCTATAATGATAACATTACTGTATCTCACCTTTGGTGGAGATATAAAGTTAGATACTTTTGAAATACATCAAGAATGTAGTAGTTGGTTTCATTCTAATATAACTACTGTTGAAAAGAAAAAGAAAACATTTATGAGTAATCATTATTATCATACCTACAAAGGTAAAAAGGTTATTGGTTATATTTGTGGAGGAGAGGAACCACAATGAGATTTACAGATCTATTAATCCTGTTTCTCGGTTTAAATATTTGTATTCTATTTTATGTATATCAAAGTCTTTCATAATCTTACTACAAATATCATTAGGACTAAAATCACCACAACTATAAACATCTAATTGCATTAAGGCAGGTTTAGGTTCGTCCCAAATATGCATAGCAATATGAGAAGTTTCTATAATTGCAATCGCAGTTATGCCTCTGTTACCAGGCATCGAGCAATACTTAACATAAGGCCCCATAAATACTTTCATATTTATAGATTCTATAAATTCTCTCATCCAATGTTGTAATTGTTCTTCGTCTGTTGGTGGTTTGACTGCCTCCGCACGAATGATTAAATGTTTATGAACCAGGAGGCTGTTCTTCATGACGCTAGATCTCTTCGTATTGCGTTTTACCTGCATCATTTCGGAAAGCACGTAAAGTTTGTTTTCGATTACCCTCTTCGTTGTATGATACATGTAGCCATCCGCTATTAGCGTCGCCGTCGTAAAATTCTAAAATTGCTTGATCAAATTCTAGGTTTTGAGTAATCCAATCAAAGAGTTCTCTATTGTCAACTCCATAACATTCAAAATCTGCTGCCTGGCCTCTGCAGTGCTGGGATTTTCCACTACTGCCGATTTTTTCTGATAAAATTTCAGAACGATATCCTGATGATACACTTACAACGCCCCACTCATCTCGCACAGGTTGCAAAACGTTTTCGCAAAGCAACTTTAAATTTTCTATGTGTTCATCTGTAGGTTGATTAGAGATGCCATGACGCTGCGCTGTCTGCGAAGCAGTTAATTCTTTTAAAGAAAAGTTCTGACTTAATTTCATGATATTAATCTTTCCAAAGCAAAGACCACTGCTGTTCCCGCAACAGTTAAAAGAACCCAATAGATTTTATCTATCTTACCGCCCAAAT
>VTLG01010709.1_pt1 | contig 13971 bp, 21 predicted proteins | sample 4694571 | NCBI WGS metagenome assembly VTLG01 (sample SAMN12604809, study PRJNA352737) | marine metagenome | biome: ENVO:00000447; feature: ENVO:00000209|ENVO:00000569|ENVO:01000036; material: ENVO:00002151; isolation source: viral sequences binned using virsorter ...
GATGATGAGTGAATATGATCTTGGTTTACGCTTTCATAAACAACCGAGGAAGAAGCGACCAACCCCTGAACGCTCCGACCTCGGCAACCCAATTTTAACCATGACCGATAAAGAAATCTTTAATACATTTGCATCTGTAATTGATTCTCCTGACGCATCACCTTTTCTTAAGAGACTTGCACAAGCTGGTCTTGTTGCAATGCCACAGGACAAAGCACTGATTTTAAAAACATGGCCTCGGATAATGATGCAATATGGCCCTCACACAAAGAGGTACACAGACTCATGACAACAGGATCAATTCAAATTTCAAACGAAAAATATCATTCTGATGATGCGATCTCAGCATCTATGCAGAAAACAATGGTCAAGCATGGCCCGAAGGCATACTGGAACTCTTTTCTTAATCCTGACAGACCAGAACATAAACCGACAAGTGCCATGCTCTTGGGAACATTGACTCATTGTGCGGTTCTTGAACCTGATGAACTGACAAAAAGATTTGTTGCAGTATCATCCAGGACAACCAAAAAAGGTAAGGAGGAGGCAAAAGAAGCTGAAGAAAAAGGCATGACTGCTGTTACTGAAGCTGATATGGAAAATGCTATTAAGATGAGAGATGCTGTATTTTCAGAACCTCATGCCAAGAATTTACTCAGTTTTGGTATTGCAGAGAAATCATACTGGTGGGATGACAAGGCTTCTGGTTTGACTTGTAAGTGCCGACCTGATTGGCTTAACAAAGATACTATTGTGGATTTAAAAACCAGTAGATCAGGAGCAAACCCTAGAGATTTTGCAAAGGCTGTTGCCAATTTCACCTATCATTTGCAGGCGAAACATTATCTCAATGGTATTCCATCAGCAAAAAGATTTATTTTTCTTGTAGTGCAATCTGAATATCCATATGATGTCGGATTATGGGAACTTGATGATGATGCTTTGAAAGAAGGTCAAAAATTGTCCAGGGAAGCTTTGGACAAGATTGCCGAATGTCGCCTGCTTGATGATTGGCCAAGCTGGTGTCAAACAGGAGTTCAATCGTTATCACTGCCCCGATGGGCTTTTTCAACCCCTTTAGAAAAATGAGTTTTACAGAAAAACAGGTTGAGTTACTACAACAACCTATCGACAAAAAAAATGTAGAGACAAGAGATGGTAACAGAGATGGTACATTGCAACTATCTTATGTCGAGGGATGGCACGTTATAAACGAGGCCAATCGTATATTCGGTTTTGATGGCTGGTCTTGTGAAACCATAGAAACAACCTGTGTTAATTCAGAACCAGATGCTGTAACTTATACAGCAAAGGTCAGGATAACAGTTGGCAATATTATTAGAGAAGGCACAGGTGCAGGGCATGGTAATACAAAACAAGGTATCGGTATCAATCATGAATCAGCGATCAAGGAAGCGGAAACTGATGCAAAAAAACGTGCATTGATGAGTTTTGGAAATCAATTTGGCCTGTCTTTATATGATAAAGGCAAGGCATGGTCTAAAACTGAGGACAGCAAACCAGCTACCACCTCCAGTGATAAACCAATTGACAGATCCGAAAGTGATAAGTTCATCAAAGAATGTGAAGCCTTTATTAATAAACCAGCTAATAAAACAAAGCTGGGGATATTAAAGAAAAACATTTCCAAACGATATGAAGCTAAGTTTATTAGTGAAGATCAAAGAGATGGATTACTGACACTTATTCTAGAGAAGGAGGATTCATGAATGAACTGATCACATCAGATCAACTGGCTGAAGAGCTTGGTGTAAAACCTCAAACTGTGCGACTTTGGAGAACCAAAACTCGCAAGGGTCACCCCAGTGGCCCGAAATGGACTGTCATCCTTAATAACACTATTCGATACAACCGAGAAGATATTGAGGATTGGCAAAACAAAACTAACAACCCTAACTAACTTATTCAAATGGAATCAGCATTTACAGCACGTTTCAAATTTATTGCAAACAGAAAGAAAAAAAGCGGAAACGATTGTGACCGTTATTTATTGATTGACTACACCCCAGAAGAGGCAAGAAAGGCAGCCAAGTGGCTTATCGCTCAAGCTGATGCCTGCGATGCCCCTGGAGGATCTACTATTAGGAAATATAGCTCTAGAACAGACTATGAAGAAATCCCTGGGTTTACGATCTTTGGCAGTCAGTGGTCTATTGATCCACATTCTGAGGAAGAATGGGTTGATGGCCGTGGCACGATAGCACCGAGAGCTTAACTTTATATGGGGCATTGAAACTTTATGGTTGCAGTTTCATGTAAGACCCCTTTTATTTATGGAGCAAAAAAATGAAAAGACAAAAACTTTCACAACACGAAAAAGAAGAAAAAGATTTTAAGCAATTAAGCAATGTACTCTTGAGAATGGTTGCACAAGCTTATGAAAATCCAAGACAACTGCGAAGGTTAAAATCTTGGCATCAATCTTTGGGAATGTTCATAGATGACATAGAAAAAAAAGATGAAAAATAAAGATCTTATAAAAAATTATTATGACCAGCTTGCAGAATTACAGAAACAATACTGGTTTGAAGGTATGGAAACCAAGGAATATTGTGTAAGATATGATGCTATAAATAAAAGGATACAAGAGTTGGAAAATGAGTGATTCTTTAAAACTTAGAAAGCTGAAAGAAATCAGACGTAAAAACTTAGAAAAAAACTTATTAGATGTTCAGCTAAAAGGTCAGGATCATTATGTTTTTATCAATGATAGAAACAAAGCCCAGGTCGTAAGTAAAGATGGTGCATGGGTTACTGAACACATCAGAACATCAATCCTGAAGTATAATTTTGAAATTGATAAGATTGAAAAAATGTTAGTAAAAGATTTTACAAAAGAAGAACTTAAGGAATACGAAAGAAGCGTTTCAAAGGATTCTTAGGTTTTCTTTGCCTCATTTCTGTTACAACACGATTTGCTTCCAGTTCTATAAGCCTGTTTAATATTGAGGCCATAAAAATATCCTGATCGAATTTTTTTCTGACAAGATGAGTGCAATATCTTTTTATATCAACTAAATCATCAGCCTTCATTATCTCCCTGCATTGCATTTCTATTTCCAGTTCAAGTTCAGGAGGTGCTGGTTCTATGTTTATGTTGAGAAATTTAGTTATTTTCATTTTACTGGAAATAATTTTTCTTCAATCATCTTGACGATGGCATCATCAACGTCATTATCTGACTTTTCTGCAAGGTCTTTCAAAAGATTTAAAGCTGCTTTGCGTAGCGATTCACTTTTGCCGAACCTGATGAAGAGGTTGATTAGAAACTTTGACATTGTTTTTTTTGTGTTACTTTCCAAACATACCAATAATTGCTACATTTGGCACATAGCTGTTTGTTAAGCAGTGGTCAATGCTTAGAGATACCCACAGGCAGCTTTTTTTATATGGAAGATCAAGAACCAAGTAAAGTTGAAACTATTGTGAAAGTTTGCGTACTTTTGTGGTCGGCAACACTTTTATCCCTTTCATACTATGAACCGCCATCAGGCAAAAAAATAGTAGATTTTGACCCGACATTTATAGCTTCGATTTTTTCAGCTAGTACTGCCTCACTAGGTTTTTCGATAAAAAAGAAAAAAGATACTATAGTAGATAATAAGAACAACAAAGTTGGTATCAAATGAAAAAACTACTTCCTTTTATTTTTCTTGTATCTGCGCCAGCTTATGCGGACATCAATCATTCAATCCAAAATGTTGTCTCGGTCAGTACATTAGGAGCTAGTTCAACGAGTAATCGGGTTGGTACGACCTTCTCGGCATCGGGTACAAATGTCACGCCAACAGCAGGTGACACTGCAAATGCTATCGGTACGCTTGATTTAACAGATGCTCAAATTACTAACGGTATTCCTACAATAGACAACACAACCTCATATGCAGTTACAAATTCCGGGGATGCATGGTCAGTGTCAGAAAGCTATATCCAAGGTGATTCTATACCTACAAGTTTTTTAGCCACAACGGTCACTAATGGTGTTGTACCAGCTTTACCAATATTTGGAGATACAACAACTGTGAGTGGTGGAGATATAGGCACGACAGCTATGACAATGGATTCTGGAGGTGCGATGACAGTAAACTTATCTGCCACAGGAGCAGGGGTTACAGCCCAGATGTCCAGCACAATAAAGCTTGAAATTGATTGATGAAATGGCTGGTAATATTTTTATTTGGCATACCTAGTGCTTATGCAGGGGGTATTACTCCATCGTTCTCTACAGGCCAGATGGAAAGTAGCAGTTCTAGCAAGACTATTATTGTGGAAACCATTGTTACGGAAAATTATCGGACAGGATATTCTTACAGTTTGCAAGGAAATAATATACAAGTTAAGGATGGAACTGTTATATCACCCGATGCTACTTATACAAACACACAGACAGTTAATGGGGTTTCCTTTAAATGGGTGACTCCAGATTTACCAACAAAACCTCAATGGGAGATCAAAGATGCAGGCGAGGCTTTCAGCATAACAGAGAATTTTCTTGCTCCAGGCTTAGACGCAACCAGCACCATACAACGCACCATAAATACAGAAAGTCAAAGTACAAGCTTGTCAATTTTTTCAAATTAAGTTTATTTTTATTATTTATATCTCCTGTTAAAGCTAATACAGTTAGCTCGCCATCGGCTAGTTCGTCTGGAACGGTGATCAATAATGGCTACCAAACCATAAATGGCGGATTTCCAACAATGACCTATGGAGGTAATATTCAGTGCCAACAACCGACATTAGCCTTTACACCATTTGTAACCAAAGGGGAAAACTATAGTACACCTAGAATTACCACAACTAAAACTAATATCTATGACCTTGCAGAGGATGCGTCAGGTAACTTGGTAAATCCAGGGAAAATTTTATATCAAAGTGAACAGCCGAGAATTGATCAATCAACACATAATTTTAATTATGGTTTTACTATCAGCTTGCAGATACCATTGGGAGAGGGATCTGATCTGTGCGTCAAAGCTGCTGAAAACCAGATAAAAGGACAGGAGTTTGCATTACAGAAGGCACGTTTAGAGGCAAATCTGGCAAGGATGAAGGTATGTGCCGAGCAGTTAAAACTTGGTGTAAAGCTGATAAATGAAGATGCGGTTGCCTGTAAAAACGTAGTATTAACAACAATTCCAAATCAGGTATTACCACACACTCACAAAATTAAGAGCAACTGACGCTCCAACAGAGCAGAGGTTGAGTCAACAACTTGATAATGGGTCTGGTTGCTAAGTAGGGCAAAAGCTGATATTTTAATTCCCCGAACTTGCCTAGTGAGTGTTAGCTTTGGGCATTTAGAAAGTTATTACTGCGCAATAATACTTTCTTAGTTCTAGAACCCTTTTGCAAAAGAAAAACTGACGTTCCCAGAGAAATTAAAGATGCCTCTAAAATTGATAGGGTCTGGTTTTCTTTTACTTCCTACCTTTTTTATTATACCTTATCTTTTTTCTTTGTCAGTTGTTTTTTTATCTTTTTAAATATTTCTGATATAAGTTTTTTTATTACAGGAGCCAAAAGCGCAGACCCACCAGCAACCACACCGATAACAGCAGTAGAAATGAGTGCTTGAGGTGTACCAGTAAAGCTTTCTCTGAATGGTACTTTTTCCCAGACTCCGACACAAGTAATACCATCTGAAGGGGATCTTTCCCATTTTACCAATCTTTCAATTCTAAGATCATTTCTGTAATCTCCAGGTCTGAATTGTGGCTTTTCTGGAGGGCAAGGTTCATATACTACTTTCTTATCTTTTTTAGGTTTTGGTTGTGTTACGTTTGTATCTTTTTGAGTTGGCGCAGTATTAACAGGCACAGGTTCTGTATCTATTATCTGTGCAGGGTCATATGTCATCGGAGTATATGATGGGATTTCACCGTTTGGACATACTGTGTATGTGCCACGTTTATCCGATATAAGTAATGATGGATTGCGTGTAATTTCTAGATCACGATGATATAAATAACATCCAGGCAACTTGCCTTCCAGTTTTGGTTTTGTAAAATATGGAGCATCTGGAATATCAATTGTTGGAAGTTTTATCTCAGGTATCTTTATTTCACTCATCTTTATCTACATCACCTATAGAAATAGACCAACCATCTTCTCCAAACTTACCTTTTTCAACAATTCTAGGTTTTGTTATTTTTGCATCCATATCAGCATGATATTTTTTTATTTCATCATCTAATTCAAGTTGCAATTTTTTTATTCTTATCCAGGACACAAGTTTATCAATATAATATTTAATTAATTTTTTAAAAAATCCAAAAATCATAAGCCAATTTTCTTTGATGGTATTGGCAAAGATGGCCCTGTCATTTTTGGAAGGTTATTGTCTAATACTTTTGGCATTAGCCCCTGCACATTATCAAGCACCTCATTCATGACTCTGGCCTTGAACTGTTCACTGGTAACAAAGCGGTAAGCATAGTATGAACCGCCTAACATTGACAAGGTTAGAAAAAGCGACAACAATGAGGCTATCTGACAAATTTTTTGGAACATTTTTTTATGTGGAAAGAGGCGTTTATCAAAGCATTAGCACCAATAAGTTTGATGGTGCTGTTTTTGATTGTTGGTTTAGCTCCACTTTATCTAATTGGTGGAATGATGACTAAACAGATGCACGAAAAGGTAAAATTTTAAATTACCAAGGTACACCAGAAGTCTTAGAAGGATTTTTTGATTTTTCTATTTGTTTAGCGATGCCAGCTTCAATACTTGCTACACGATCAGAACCCAAGATATCTTTTGCCCACGCAATAGCATTTGCTTTTGTAATATCTGCATAAGCAGTAAATGATCCAGAGTCAGGGGCAGCTAATTGAGCAATACCATAGTTTGACCCTGTATGAACCACAGCAGAATCTCCACTCCCAACAGTTTCAGTATCTGTTGCAGTCCAATGTATAAGAGTTACAACATCGGACAAACTTCCTACAGTTTTTGTGGAATCAAGTGCAGCAATATCCCAAGTGACAGCCATAATACAAATTTTTTACTAAGTTTACTTTGATTCTACAGTCTCAACAACATCACTTAACTTTTCAAGCTGTTTTAAAGCTCCTTGATCTTCAAGTATTGGTTGTGTAAGTTTTTGAGCCTCTACCTGTTTTTCTTGTATTTCTTTTTGTAGCATTTTTAATTTTGCAACATTTAAATCAAGACGAGTTTTTGTTTCGTCATAAAGTTCTTGAGGTGTTGTCATCAAATTAATTAGATTTATCCAATATTACTAGCCAGCTTCTAATGCTGCAACTCTAGCTGTTAGTTCTTGTATTGCTTTTAATAGTTCATATGTAAAGTTATGACCAACAGTCCAAGCATCAACTCCATCAGGAACAGTATCACCAGTTCCATCATCTGAAGCATCTTTTTTTACTTTACTAGGAAAAATGCTAATCAAATCTTGTGCAATTAAACCAATACCAGATCCAGAACCATCTTTAAAATCAAATTTTTTCAAAGATAACTGATTTATTTTATCTAAAGTGTTATCCATATCTAAAATATTTGTTTTTATTCTTCTATCAGAATTTGAAAAAAGTTCCACACCCTGAGTTGTTCCATCTCTACGAATACCACCGCAAGCTGTAGGTCCACCTCCAAATTTAAATGTTATAAAGTCTTGTTGGCTTGCTCCCATTGTACTCCTGACACCTACTGCACCGTCTGCTGTTGTATTAAGAAATTCAGCAACATTATTACTAAAATTAGCTCCTGATGTAGTTCCAACGAGAAACTTTCCAGCCGAATTTATGCGACAACGTTCCGCTACCGTTGTTGTGCTTGCTTCTAAAGTAAAAAATCTTAAATCGGCTGGTAGATTATCACTACTATTACCTGATCCTACACAAGAACACATTATTCTACCCATGACATGATAACCATTACCATCATTACCAGAAAAATCTACAGTCCCAACATCATCGTTAGTTCCTAAAATTACATTCCCTGAACCTCTACTTTTTGCAATATCTAATTTTGCAGGGTTGTCATCATTATGCTGTGCAACTATAGCTATTCTAGAATTATTATTTGCGTTTCCAAAAACAATCAATCTTTCATTTGTACCAGGAGCAAAAGCATTTGATGTACTACCTATTAAAACTTGTCCATCTTCATTTATCAACATTCTATGAAGTAAACCACTGCTGTTATCTGGTTGCGTTTTTAAAGATATCTTTCCGTTATCTTTATTTGCAGTATCATTTCCACCCAAAAGATCAATTGACGCAACACTATCACTGTTGTAATCTGCTCTAATAAAACCTAAAATATCAAAATCACCTGTTCTATTAGAATTAAATACAATAGAACCATGCTGACCTGTTGTTGTAAGTTGATTTATTACTAACCCACCACCATCTGATAAATTTTGTAACCTAATACCACTATCATCTATTCTGAATTTTTCAGATAATGAACCAGCAGTTTGCGTTAATACTGTAAATTCTCCATCTTCACTACCATTGCTGACATCAGTAGATGTTGCTCTTACACTTACAAAATCTGTTGCGTTACCAGCATCATCATCACCTTTGAATGTAATTCTTCCAATTAAATCATTGTCTGCTGGACTACTTGAATTTTGAAACAACACCAATTCTACGCCAGTATCCGATGAACTACTTGTTTCTAAAACAAGAACAGTTGAATTTGAAGTTGACATATGTACAAAATCTGTAGGTGAATCTGTACCGAAACCAACTCGATTATTACCAGCATCAACATAAAACATATTTACAACACTATCGCCTTCAATTCTAAAATCTACATCAGCACCACTTTCATTAAATATTGTTGTCGTACCAAGCTCCAATCTCTCAGTACCACCAGTAACAAAATTAATCTTATCGTCAGCGGAACTATAAAAACCTGTATTTGTATCGTCATCAAAAAAAACTGCTAAACTAGATTCTGATCCATCTGGTAACTGTAGAGTTCCGTCAAATCCTCTTAAATTAACAAAAGCGTTATTAGCAGCGTTTCTTAGTTGTAGTATTGAAGTTGTTGTATTGGCAAAGGTTTGGAGTGCGTAGGTTGTGGATGGGGCTGAAGATCCAGAGTTATTTGAAGATATTGCTAACAACGCATTATTTATGTCTGCTCTCACGTTTGCTCCAGTGGAGTTATCTATAACGTAATCATGTTGAGCCATTGTCTAACCTAATTTTTTATCTAAGTATATCCTACTTTGAAATTAACTACCACGCCCAAATCCTGTAGCAGTATATTTAAAATTTCTATTTACATGACTAGAACCGTTTTTAACATCTATATCAAATCCTAGTTCAGTTATGTTAGATAAAGTAAAGAAATCACCTGATTGTGCATTTTCTATTGTAATCCCTATTGATGGCAACACAGAACTTGCTGGAACACTTGTGCCAGTCTGCCCTGCAAAAAAACTGTTAGTAAAAACAACTGACTTTGTGGAAGTACCAGAGGCAATAAATCCACCAGCAGATGCCCCTGCATTACCAAGACTTGTTTCTGTTCTACTTTCTAGTTCTGCTGTATAGCCTAGCTGATCTATTTCTATTGATTGTGCAGGGTCGTCACTGTCCATTTCACATCTAAATTTAAATGCTCTTGCAACATATGTTCCATTAACAAAAGGATTAAATTGTGTAAAGTTTGCTCCATAAGTACAAGATGTTCCGCTTGATATTGTTGCACTTGAACTAGCATTTACAAGAAATGTTGATGTGCTTGGAACAGAAACAATTTCATAGTTTCCATCTGTTGCACTACCAGCAGTAAAATCTATAACAACAAAATCTCCTACAGAATACCCATGATCGGTTTTTGTGATAGTGATTGTAGTTCCACTTTGCTCATAGCTGGCTGAAACTGAGAGATCAGGGTTTAAATCAGTTGTCGCAACCAATAATGATGCACCAACATTAAATGCAGTAGCAGCATCGAAATCAGTCCATGTATCAATATTTCCAGATCTTCTATCTATTAAATCATTAGGATAAAAACCTTGAGTTACAAAATGCCTCCTTAGTCTTAATGGTTGTTTACTTCCTAAATCTAAAACAGTTGCAAAATCATAAGATCCACCTGTTATGTCAACAGCACCAATAAAGTCAAAATCTGCAATGCTATCAAAGTCAGCTTCATCATCAAGCAAAGTTGTAGATCCTAAAACAAGGCCATTAACTTCATCACTAAAAAAGCAATCAACTTTGGTTCCTTGAAAAGGTGGTGAGTCTGTATCTTCTCTATCTTCTAAAACTAAAAGTTTCGGCAATGTATTCGGTACTGTTTGAATCATTGAAACAGACGCATCACCTGAACTTAAACGACCCCCATCATCTCTAAACTTTAAGTGGTACGTTCCATTTACAATATTGGGAACAATCGACTCGCTAACGTTTCCAGAAAGTGCGGGCAAAACATCAACAGAATTAGTAAAAGTTGAGCCAGTTGTAAGATTAGAACTTCGAATTACCACGTTTCCACCATGCACCACATCAACGTCTGTAGATTGGTCAAAACGTAGTCGTACAAACTGATCTGACAAAGGTTCGATTCTTACATTCTGGACATCTGCTGGTAATGCTGTCTTTCCTTGTGTGATAGCAGTTATAGTTGATGGCTGGGTGCTAGGCTTTCCTAAAGCGTTGTAACTGAAAACCCTAATTTCATAAGAACCTAACAATGTTTCAAAAATTGTAAAATCTGGTCTTGTTATTTTTTCTGATATAAAGTTTTCATTTTTAAATCTATATTGAATCATATATTCAGTCACACCAGATACAGGCTGCCATTGAATAAATAATTTAGAAACAGCACGATTATTTAAAACAACAATCTGTTCAGTAGCTGCTAAACCGCTTGGAGGTGGTTTAAGTGCTGTTAAAGTTGTAATGGTTTTTGTTTGTAAAGTAGAGCCATCTTCAACATTTGCATATTTTGACGGATTATGAGCTACAGCCTGTATTTCATATTCAAGTTGGTTAACTTCTTTTACTGAAAAAACTCTAAAAGTTTGTAATTCTATTGTTGCATTTTCTATAACCCAGACAGAGTTTGCTTGAGGAACTGAGGAAAAAGCTGAAGAAACTGTAATGGTTGTTCCAGAAATAGTTGAAATAGTTTTTGTTTCAAGACTGCCGTCTGACAATATGACAGACAGTGTTGCTGAATCTGAAGATGCTAAGTCAGTATTATTAGCATCATCTACCACTATCTGTGTTGTTGAAACTCCCGTTTTAATTCTTCCACCTCTTCTTACCCCTGCCCTCATGGGGTCTTGAACAGATATTATTGTTCCGACTCTTACTATTGTCCCTGATTCTATAGATGTTTTAAATGAGCAGATTTCAGCCTCGTTAGACTGTGTGTACAAAAACCATTTTCCGAGTCTAGCGGCCTGTCCTCTAGAAGTTGTAGCAAACCCTTTTAAGTTCCGAACAACAACGCCATATTTAGCTTGCAGTGCAGGATCTTCAACAGTTTCATAATCTATTGATTGAGTTTCATTGTCAAAATATCCAACATTTACAACTGTTGCTTTTGTTGATTTACTAGCGTTTGAATATGAAAATCCTTCTGCTGTTACATTGCTAAGATTGTATATATAGCTTGGATCTGTAGGCCTGTCCTGAGATATATTTATAACACCAGCACTATAGAAAGGCATTACTCTCATTACTGAGGAAAGATCATTTATAAGGGAATATGCGTCACGCTGGGTATTTAAAACTACGTTTGTTGAAAACCTTGCCTCAGTATTTCCAGTTCCTGTCATGTCATCTACCTGTTCTGAACAATAGACAGAAGCTGAATAAAAACTATAAACATCTAATTGAGTTGAATCTATATGATCTCCAAAACCTTTAGAAGTTGTTAACAAGTCATAAAGCACCCATGCTGGATCATTTGAATATTCTTTGTCAGATTTAAAAGTTCCATTAAAAGTACCAGAATAAGATATTGAACCATCAGACCTGACAGTACCATTGTGCGGTATAGAGATAAGGGTTCCCCTAAGCCTATACATACGGGAAGGGACACTTGGGAAGGTTTCAGCATCAAAGCGTATTGCTAAATGTGCAGAATTTGCATAAGCTCTAGACTCATTTATTATTTCTGTAAAAGATGACCATTGAAAAGAATCATTCAAAAATGAATCAGTGCTGTCATCAGTTGTTCTATTTACTCTAATAGTTACAGGAAAGCTTGTGCCAGATGGTAGATTAATTTTATAGTCTCTAAAATAAGTACTTGCTGCTCTACCTTTTACAGTGTCTGTGATAACTGTTTGTGTAGTGCCATCATTTTCTATAGTTTGAATTGTAAGAGCTACTTCAGCTCCGTTTATATCGCCATTATCTTCAAACTTTTGTAGTTGAGGAAATGCAACAGTAACTCTAACAGCATCAATATTTGTATCTGTTATTGATCTTGAGACAGGTGTATCTTTTGTAACTGTTACGCCAACAGCAGTTTCTGATTCACTGGCGGAAATGCCAGAGATAGCTGTTTGATCTGATGTTCCAAATCTAGGTTCAAATGAAATATTCTGAAAATTAAAGTCAGTATCATCTGGACTTGTACCAGCCGCTTGTTGTAAAACTTGTGTTCCATTCAGGAATACGTCTTTTAATGCACTTGTGTTGTATTCTGTAGAACCTTGAGAACCTGTGGCAGAGGGAAACCCTGATATAACCCCCTCAGAAATTAAATCTATTAGCGTTTGAAACTGCTTTGATGCCAGTGAGTCTTTTGGTAAGTCGGGATTAGTAAGCCCTGCAATCTGACCTAATAAAGTATTATGACCACCGCCATTTGGAAAAGCTAGAGTACCCATTATTCTGCTGTGCCCTCCACTTGAACTGTATCAATACCAGAACTGATTACAACAGATCCTGTGAATACCTCTCCATAAATTATTGGAACTGGTACACCAGCCCTCGAAGTATTAGTGATTGAATTAAAACCAAAGTTTGCTTGTACGTTTGGGTCATTATCGGATAAAGAATCTGAAGCATTAAAATTTGGCACTTTTGGAGTTGGTGCAATAATGCTTGTAACTCCATCTATAAGCATTGATGTTCCTACAGCAGACAAAGCTCCTCCTACTACTGTTGTTGCAAGAAATGATGCCCCTAAAAAAGTTGTCCCTGCACTAACAGCAGCACCAGCGCCAGCTAATAGTCCACCTAAAGCAATACCTTTTGCCCCTACAGCAACAGGAATAATTTTTATATCTCCATCACCTCTTACTTCTAATAAATCCTCTGTTATTTCTAAATTTCCCATTTTTACCTTATACAACTGATTTGTCATGTGGTTTTCTACTTCTGGAAAGTTTGCAATCAAAAAGGCAAAAGCCTGTCTAGGATTATTTACAGCAACATCAAAATGTGATTGGCCTAAAAACTGTCTCAGCCTTCCATAAACTGTTAGTTTTCTAAGCTGCATATCTAAAAACTTTTTTTGTGGCTTGTATATATCTTAAATCATAAATCTCTCTACAACTTAACTGTTTTATGTTGTGATGAAAAATAGTTTGATTACCAATATACAAAGCAACATGATTTAGCTTTTCTTCTGCCCCTTCCATAAGTAAAACATCATTTTCTTGTATATCTTCTTTACTAACTTCTTTAAATCCAGATCCTGTTAATACTTTTTCAAAATATGGATTATTTGCAAATGCTTTTAAGCTTTTAGGTCTAGGCCAAAATTTTAATTTTATTTGTTTTTTTTCTAAAAAATAGTCTGTTATAAGTGACCAGCAATCATGCTTGCCCCAAATCCATGTCCTTCCGAAAAGTCCAGACTTATATCCACTTGGCTTAAAACTGTACCAATCTTTATGCTCAACACTATAAATATAAAATGGTAATCCCAAATGCTCACAAGATGCTTTATCAGCATTTGATGGCAAGGCAGACCCATAAGTGTGAGAATGAACAATAC
>VTLG01013545.1_pt1 | contig 13971 bp, 26 predicted proteins | sample 4694571 | NCBI WGS metagenome assembly VTLG01 (sample SAMN12604809, study PRJNA352737) | marine metagenome | biome: ENVO:00000447; feature: ENVO:00000209|ENVO:00000569|ENVO:01000036; material: ENVO:00002151; isolation source: viral sequences binned using virsorter ...
ATCATCGTGCGTGCGTGCGGTATCTCGCCACATCTCCCGTTGGTCGATGTTTCGAGCTACTCGCACGACGCAATAGCGACGAGACTTAAACTATTTTTGAGTTTGGTTTTGTTTTTTTTCTAGGTTTTTCTTCTGGGCTTCTGGGTTTTTGTTATGGGGTTTTTGACGGGTAGGGAGTCAGGGCAATAAAAAATTTTTCGCCGGTGTTGTTGTTTATTTGAACACTTGTATAACCTGGCAGGGTAATCAAAAATATTAACGATTGGAGTAGTTAAATGTTTACAAATGAGAAGGTTAGAAAAGTAGCTCAAGGACTAACCGAAAACCTTATCGAGTTACTTAAAAACAATCCTAAGAGTTGGACTAAATCTTGGGTAGCTGTTCACGGTTTCGAGGTTCCTCATAACCCAATTACGAAGACTATCTATAAGGGTTCTAATGTCTTGGTTTTGAGTATGGCTAAGAGTTGCGAAGGCTGGGAAGATGGGCGGTTTGCTACTTACAAACAGTGGCAAAGTAAAGGCTGCCAAGTTCAGAAAGGTGAGCGAGGAACAGAGATTATTTACTGGGCTCCGAAGATGGTTTGTAACGAAGAAACACCCTGTAAAGGTCTTTACAATATTGGGAAGACTTGCAAAGAAAACCACAAAATGAAAAAGGTTTTACTGGAGCGTACTTACACCGTTTTTAATGCTTCACAGGTCGAGGCGTTAGAGGGTGAAAAACCTGAACATCCTTCACTGCCTGTAAAAGTCGAAGAGACCGAATTAACAAATGATGAGCAGGTTGAAAAGATCCGGTCAGAGTTCCTTAAAGTAGGGGCTAATTGGAAAGAGGAGCACGGCGGCGATAGAGCCTGCTTTATTCCTTCGCAAGATAAAATTATTACCCCGATAGCTGACCAATTTATTAGCCTCTCAGAATGGGTCTCTACTGTAGGTCACGAATTTGGCCACTGGTCAGGATATGAAAGCCGTCTTAATAGAGATTTAGAGGGTCGTTTCGGAGAAGCGAAATATGCGTTTGAAGAGTTGATAGCTGAACTATGTGGAGTGTTTTTAGCTAACGTTTTAGGTGTCGAGCATCAGCCGCTAGACAATCACGCTTCCTATCTTAAAAGTTGGATAAGAGCGCTAGAGGGTGAAGATGGAGCCCAACTACTCTGGAAAGCCGGAACGGATGCCCAGAAAGCAGCGAGCTACATTCTAGACAAGATGGAAGGGGTCGAAGCTTCTGAAGGCTACGAAGACACTCAGGAATCATCTTACGAAGCCGTAGCATTAAAGGAGGTAGCCTAAATCGAAACGCTCTTGGAGCGTCTAGCTAGGATGGTCTCTAGCTACTGATGAGATAGACCACGATTGGAGAAATAACAATGAATAAATTAAACGGGTTAACCGTAACTTGCGAAGACGTTATAGACGACGCGATCGTAAGCAGGGGTGAAGACTTTCAAGACATGATTGAAGGCATGGAGTCTAGCGATATGATCGTCGAGCAAGACGACGCTACTACTAGATTTCATGAGTACGGTTTGTCTCTAGGTTGGAAAGAGATCAACGAAGGGGAGTTACCTTACCTTCAGTATCTAATCTCATGGGGCGGGCCTTCTGAAGAGATCCGTTTTTACCCTGATACTTTTAACGTGCAGGAGAGCGAATACACACTCGGAAAAATAGAGTTTGTCCATAAGGATTGGGGCGATCACGCTAAAAGAGATATTACTAATCTTGATTGGGCGGTATGGCTTAGAGATTATTTCCAAGAGACATTCCCCTTCGAGACTCTTTACACGAACTAATCGAAACACCCGTAAGGGTGTCTGGCTAGGATGGTCTCTAGTCACTGAAGAGATAGACCACGATTGGAGAAAAAGAAATGACATTAACAAAAAAAGACACAACCGAATACAGACTTACTCAATTAAGGGATGCTGTAGACGAAAACAAAAAACTAATTCATAAAGCAGTATCAGAATTAAGAGCAACCGACGGGGAGAAAATATTTGTTTTAAAGCAAACCGTTCGCGCTATTGAAGAATTAGTTAACGCTTACGACAGGGTAGACGAAATGATTTGTCACCCCAGAAAAACAGAAGGAGAATAAAATGAAATTAGTTTTAGAGGGTATATCCGGAGATTGCCAAGAAGCAATTCTAAAATTTGATTCCGGACAGGATACAAAAATATTGTTTTACGTTAGGGAGTTTCTAGATGCACAGCACGATCAAACTATGTGTGTCTATCTCGATGACGCTCACAACATGGGACATATTTATAGCCCAGAAAACACTCGATTAGGTCACGCTGTGGAACGACTTAATCAAGCCGGTAACAAATTGATAGAGCTTGGACTATTTGAACACAAATGGCACAAAAGAACTACATGGCAGCTTAGGGAGGAGTTTGAAAATGACTAATAAGTTGACATTAAAAGAGCGTGTTTATATTGGGGTGCTTATCTCATGTTTAATGATAGTTGCATGGGTTGACGACCCGAAAAATTATGAACCGTTTTGTCCTGATGTAACCGATCCGGAACTAATAGCGCCGGTTTGTAAATAATATTGAAACACTCTTCGGAGTGTCCGTTAAGGATGGTCTCTTAACGCTGAAGAGATAGACCAAATGATTGGAGAAATACAAATGATAGAACCATTTGAACCAGTCGCCGGAATAACCGAGCGGCTAAAAGAAATACTAATAAATGCTAAACACTTAGAGACAAGTGTCGAGGCTTCTATAAAATGTCATCCTTATTTTAGAGACGACGCTATCCTGTCAGCTTTATCTGTAACAAGAGATCAAGCTTGGGCAGACTTGAAACGTAATTTTGCTTCATGGCTTAATGAGTTAGAAGAAATCGATCTTTCTTTAAGAAAGTGTTGTGTAAACATTTACAGAGTTAGAGATGAGACTGTTAAAAAAGAAATTATCAATTCACCTAGACCAGTTATATCTATGACAGAAGACGCAACGATTATATCTATGACAGGGGGTGGAGAAAATGGAAATCATTAACGTGATATTAGAGAAAGACTTGCAAGAGCGAAACTTTCAACCCGATGATGGAATGGAGAATGAAGGCTCAGAAATACAAGCAATCCTTATCGACCTGTTCATTGAAGCTACAAGCGATTGGGATTCTAAAGAATACTTAATCGCATTGCGCAGCTTAAACGAAAAAGTAGAGACATTTATACAATCGGCAGAGGAGGCACAATGCAATTAGTTCCTCCTCGACCTGAAATAAATATAAACGATTACCGTTTATCGGAGTTAATCACCTTGTCAGATATAGCAAAAAAAGAAGGGGTGCATAAATCAAATATTAATTACTGGATTAACAGTAATGATTTTCCTTCTTCAGTTATTAGAAGATGGGGGTTAGTTTTTTTCCTTAAAGCTGACGTTGAAAAATGGTTACTTGAAACCGGAAGGAAAGCTAGTTGAAACACCCGTAAGGGTGTCTATGTGGGTTGGTCACCACATACTGATGAGATAGACCACGATTGGAGAATAAAACAATGGGTAAGAAACGTAAAGCCCCAACTAAAGCTAAGGCTTGGATACGTATGCAAGCCGCTGAACTAGCTGACGGTAACATCTATGAAAAAATAAAAGATAAGTTTCATGGTGACATGCCTGACGAAGTTTGGATAAACGACAGGTATCAGGCAACAATCAGATACTTAAACAAAGAGTTAGGTCGTGATGGTATTTGCCAAATGTGTATTCACTCTCATACACGGGCAACGAATCGACCCTGGCGACATTTCCAGCAGATTAAAAACGACATTTTTGGTGATGAGCGTGAAGCACTTGAGCTTTATCCTGCTGAGTCTAGAGTTGTTGATACTGCTAACGAATATCATTTGTGGGTTTGGACTAAAGACTTGAAGATACCTGTTGGCTTCCTTGAGCGTAATGTTCGTTACGACATAGGTGACGATGATCCTGAAGTTGATGCTCACTTGAAAAACAGTCGTGCTAAACAAGCTCCGAAGATGGAGATAGCGTAATGCCGAATAAACATACAGTAGAAGAAGCCGACAAGATAATGCGAGCATGTGAATATATTCCACTAGAGCCATACAGTGGAGATTCGCAAATACCCTTGCATGTGAAGTGCGCTCGCTGTGGGGAACCAAGATATGCAACACTTGGTAACGCTCAACGTGCTGCTAAGAAACATCAGAATCGGCGTTGCTGTCTGGGTAGCAAAACCCTACTGATTAAAGAACAACAATATAAAAACTGCATAGTTAAGGGCTGTTCACTTAAACAAAGAACACAGACTGACGATCATTGTCGTGGTCATGCTAAACGATTAGACAAATACGGAGACACGTACCCTGATGTTCCGTTAGTTCAATCCTTACCTCGCAACAGCACTTGCATGGTGCCTGTAGATTCCAAAGGAACCCCATGTGGTCGAGTCGCAGACAAAGGATATGTAGGGCTTAAAGATCCTTCAAAGTTTGACCCAAAATCAATCGAATACGGTGAGGTTTGTGAGGCGCATGGGGCAAGATGGTACAAAAATAAAACTTTTGAAGCAGGTAGAAAGTTACGCCCTACTTTGTTTCATTTAGACTGGACTGAAACTATTGCTTTCTATTTAGATCCTCAAAATGGGTACGTGAAGCCAAACAACAACGGTTGTTTAGTTTGGCAACACACCAAAATGGAATCAGGCTACGGATCTATTTCCGTGAAGAAAGATGGGGAAGAAATGACTCGGATTTCAGCCCATCGAAAAGTCTGGGAAGTAGCCAACAACGAAACTATTCCTCAAGGGAACCAGATACATCACATTTGTGGAGAGAGAGCGTGTGTCAACGCTGACCATCTAGAAAGCATTTCGTATAAAGAAAACAATGCAGAAGCTTGTAGGGTCAAAGCCCTACGGGAAGAAGTTGCTGAACTCAAAGCTGAGATACGGCGACTAAAACGTAAAGCCGCATAATCTAGGACTGTCAACCCAAGTAAAAAACCCCCCGATTATGGGGGGTTTTTTGTTTACACAAAACGATTGGAGTGAAATGTGTATAAACAAAATCATATCATGCAAGAGCAACATTTACTCACATGCTTCTAAGCTTTTTGATTTCCTTTAATCGTTCTAGATTTTCTTCGTGTGATAAATAACTCCCAGCTTCAATAGCTTTAGGTGCTTCTCTTTCTTGACGTTTTAAAAGCTCTACAATTTCTTTAACCTCTGACCATGCAGGAAAATATTTACTGGTATCAGCTAATTGTTTGATAGCTGCTCTAACTTTAGAACGGTCTTCTGGAGCTAACAGTTCCTTCCAAACCATTAACGTAGGGTCGTTTATTTTCTGAGTCCAAATAGCAGTCATCGTAAAAAGAATCTCTTCGACTTCTTCAGGACTCATAACAAATCTCTTTTTGGGTACGGTTGGATTTGATCTTCTATTTGACTCCGGTGGTATTGTCTCTCTTTCTTATTCCCAAGAAAATAAAAGTACCTTTTCTTACTAGCTTGAGGTACAAACACGGCGTGAGGATAAACATTTAAAATGTCTTCCTTTTTTTGTGAACCGACCTTCTGCCTCATGGAGCGAGCGGTATATAACTTGCCGTCAATCTCAACTCCAAACCTGTCATCTTTTCTGCTGTTCACATTTGGATTGTTGTCTCGCATAGAACCTATATAAACAAAGTTGCAGGCTTGATAGATAGTTCCTATCTCGCCAGCGTGTTCATCGACAGTAGCAGTCACGACTTTGTATTTCTCAGGGAGCATTTTCATCGAACTTGTTATTAGTTTGCTGGCACTATGAGGATGAGCCCAATGAACACAAGCGCCCCTTGATAAGAGAATGATCTTGCCTGTGTAATCGTACTTATCCCACTTACCTAAGTTCTCTATATATTCCGTGCTGTAAACAACAGCGCCACCTAGATTGCCGTCAAAGTAAATACCGAAACAATACTTAACCATCGCAGGCATACAACCAAGCCACTCATACTTGATAATCACACTCGCAGCCGTCTTGTAATCAATCGGTTTAACAACTGCTTTTTTAATGTCTACTTCTATGTCTTCCCACCAGTCACCAAACAGATTGAAAGAATCTTCTGTTTTCATTTTTTCTCTAACAATTTTTTGGTGAGCTTGTTGCATTATTATTTCCCCCAACATTTCTTAGAAGGATTCCAATGATGTTTACCTGAGGTGTAAAACAAATGTGCAGCTACCCTTATGTTATTTTCTAAATCGTAAGGAGAAGCATCAGCCGACAAACCTGCTGAAACGGCACGGCTTGACCAGTAACGCATAAGGTTTTGCATAGCTCCGACAGCTAGAGCAGGTGAAACAGCAGTGGAGCGAACATGATGCGGCAAAGCAGACGATTCACAGAAAGCAACCCGTGTCGCCCATAGACGATCTGATTCTGTTTTAAAATACTCATCTATTAGAACGCTTAAAGGTTTAGTGTTGTTCGTTAAAGGTGTGAACCCGTACCACCTGTAAACAGCAGCTACTCCACCACCAACAGAAGCAATATGTTTCGCTCTAGTCTTCGATCCATAAATCCCATCAACCTGAACTCCACCTATTTCTTTTTGTAACTCCACGATATGAGAACCACGCTCATACATACGATATTCTTGATCCACTATCTCAGGTATCACAACCATAGAGTTCATGGCAATGATTACGGCAAGCAAAAGAGAAGTCATTCTATAATCGTTTACTCTTAGCTAATTGACGACAAGGTTCACTACAAATTTTATGGTGGGGGCTAATTGTTTTAAAATCTGATTCACAAATTCTGCATTTAATAATCTGTCCGTAAGTAAAGTTCCACCTAATTCGTTTAATTTTTCTACGAGCGTCTTTACCTTCTCCACCCCAGACACCATCAATCTCATTATTTTTAAGACTGTGTTCTAAGCATTGACTTTTTACACAACAGCTTCCACAAACTTCTTTAACCTTATTAGGGATAGCTCCTTTAGGGAAAAAGAGTTCAGGGTTCATACCTTTGCAAGCAGCTTGATCCATCCAGTTGGGAGTCTTTTCAAAAAGTTTTGTTTTACCCATAATAACTTTCTCCATTCTCTGAAAAATCGTCAGGCTCTATCATGCTCATAGCAGTAGCCAGCATCGCTTGAGACATTTCAATTAACTGATCTCTATTAATAGCTACACCTGTTTCTACCATTGCAGTAATAGCACCATCAAATTCAACACCGTGATGCCCCACAAAAAGAACAACTTCTGAATGGTCAGGGTCATCTATTCTCATTCCTAAAAACCTGTCTTCATTATGAATACTGCTGATAGCAAAAAGATTTTCAGGAAAACTTGTTAAAGAAATCATTTCTCTTCTCTTAACCACCCTCTTGGAATCCCACCCCAAACTCCAAACTTTTCTTTACGACCAGCTAGACCACATTCTTTTTTAACTACGCAACCGGAACAAATACGTTGAGCTATTTTTAAATACTTTTTCTTGTAGAAAATCTCTACTGGTTCTCCCTTGCAAGCGGCTCTACTTGTCCAGCCACTCTCACGGTTTTTTAAGTAGCCCACGATCTTCTCTTAAACGCAACAAAGCTTCCTGAGTGTCTGATAAACGAATCCCTTTAGATTTATTTTCTCTTCTACACTCCTCGAAAGCAATATTCAAAGCAGTCTCCCAAGCAACTTTAGATGAAAATTTCCAACACTTATCTAAAGCTTTTTTTATTACAGGCTCTTTGAAACCTGCTTCTAAAGCTTCGACTATTCGAGCAACAACAGTAGCATCACGACTATTTCTTAAACGTGGTCTACTATCAGGGTCTTGCGCCCATTCTGCGAAAATAGTTTTAGCATTGTTTTTCTCAGGTGCTTGAGGATCAAACAACTGCATATCATCCATTCAAATCTCTTTCTATAGTCTCAACCCATTGACGTAATGATTGCACAACATAAGCATCATCTATAGGAGCGTTACGTTTCTTAATAACAACAACACCTATGTTGACAAAGGCATTGGCAGCTTCCTCTTCAGCTTCGTTAATGAATGAGCCAAGTCTTTGAGACCAGTCTTTAACATTTTTACATTCTACGGCTGTATCCGGCACGCCAATAATATCGCCCTTATCGTTCATGCCGGACAAAGCCCTGCGTTCAACATTCAAACAAGAGTTATTGTTTATGTAGTTAACAACAGCAGTTTCAAAAGCTGTTCCTTTAATTTTATTCTTAGAACTCATTAGAATAATTCTTCGGGATCATCCAATGTTTCAATTTCATGCTTTGCTTCTTTGATTCTTTCTTGGTCGTCATCATCCCATCGAGAAGTTTGAACACCTATATCAGAAGCAGTAATTTTAACCTTTGTCATGGTCTTGTTGTCTTTAGTGTTAACCCATTCATCCTGTTGAAGTCTCCCAGAATAAATAATGTAAGTACCTTTAGACATTAAAGAGTTGCAGTTTCTAGCTAAATGATCCCAAGCTTCCAAGTCAATAAACATATTGTTACCGTCTTTGCCTGCTTTATTAGTAGCCATTATTCGTAACTTGATTACACATTTATCGCCAGAGAGTTCTTTTAATTCCGGTTCGGTAACTATTTTTCCCGTTCCGTTAACATTGATATAACTCATGGTGTCTCCTTTAATTGTTCGATCTCATCAAATTGTCTTTGGACAGCTTCTACTTCTTCACTCGTAGATATATCAGCAGCTTTGCTGATCTTTCTACCTAATACTTCGCTCGCTATTTTTCTTATCTGGGGTTGAGTTAAACCAAGATCCTTACCTCTACCCCCAAGTTCTTTAAGCTCTTTAGTTATATCGTTCGGAACGACGGTAAGCGCAGGTTCAGATTCAGGAGGGGGTTGAGAATCTAGGGTCGCCGTAACCTTTTCCCCTGCACCTACCGTCTTTGACATTTCTTCACGACTGGGGCGTGGCTTATTCTTATCTGAGAAACAAGCATTTGCTAAAACTCTGCCCAATGCTGATGTTTCACAATTTTCTACATGGCTAGTTTTATTAACGAACCCATCACCACGTACTTCTCTAGCCCAACCAGTAGCAAAAGGAGTGTCTTCCCCTTCTCTAAATAAACGGGCAACGAAAACAACTGTGCCTTTCTCTTCGTCATAGCTAATCATCTCAGTTTCTATACGCCCGTTTGGAAATGCTTCCCAAAATAACGGGATACGATCAGCTACCTGTTCATACTCATCGGGATTAAAACCCATCACATACCTCCAATGTTTGCTGGTTATTATCTACTGGGAGAGGATCTAAGACTCTGTAAATCCATAATCCACCCCCAACACGTTTACGCTCCACTTGATACCCACCAAACTGAGGTTTACGTGCATCTCTTAATCTTGCACTAACACTTTGGACTTGACCGCCGACTTGAAAAGCTATCTCATTCAACGTGCGCCAATGACCATCTAACATAAGGTTTAATACTTTATCGAACAAGGTAAGTAATCTGTCCTCATCTTGTTCTTTATCGTAAGTAATACCATCAAACATTAGCGACCTCCTTAGCAATAGGACTCCAAGTTTGGATGACATGCTGAGTTGACTTTTCAACACTGATCTCTTCAGTGGGTAGGTTTTGACAAATAGAATTGTAGTTACAATACCTGCATCTCCAATAGCCTCTAGCAGCCATGAATGTTGGAGGGTTATCTATAACACCTTCAACTGGATCGATCCTTGCAGGAACTACATTTTCTTGAACTTGGTCAGCGATTCTTTGCATCCTCATAAGCTCAGTTAAAGCAAGCTCACGTAAAGTTTGACCGCCTTCATATTTACCGCAAGGTGGGACTACATCATCAAGCCGTTGTTCAAATTCAAGAGTTTGACCTACCTTGTATTTACCAAACTCCATGTTCTCTTTGTTAATCATAATTATTAGAACGCCGTCAGCACCAGCCCCATGAGCGTAGATGCCAGCTTGAATAAGATGCTCTATTTTTGCACCAGGCAACTCACCACTTTTTGCATGACCTTCACTACAAATTTTAAATCCGAAACCGGCAGTTGTTTTGATCTCAACAATTATTTTTTGATCTGCAATAGTTAATAACCCATCAGCAGATCCACTTACGTCATAACCTAAAGGTGTCAAATCAATCGGCACCTCTGACTCAAAATCTGGGAAAGCATCGTGAAGGGCGCTTTGCACTCTTTCGTGCATCTCATTACCAATATCTAAAGCAATAAGATTTGAAAGATACGGAACGTCTAAAGGATTAACTTTAGCCATCCCAAAAGCAATCTTACGTTGACATGAAAGAACATCTGAAGCTCTTCCTAAAGTAGAACAAGCAGTTGGTTTACCACCAGCCGCTTGTTCTTTAAGCCATCTGTTTTGTAGAAACTTTTCTACTGTGGCTGAAATAACACTAACTTGATTCTCCATAAATAACCCCCTTGTTTACAGATAGCGTAATCGCTAATTACTTGCTGGTCAAGTCATTCTTTTGATTAGCCAATTCAAGCAATTCAAGCATCGTAATCTTTGTTCAGTAGAGTCAGGGTGATAACCGTCAAACTGTATTTACACACCCTGACCCTACCTAATTAGTTTTAATCAGTTAAGGAAGAAGTTCCCTTAGTTCCAACTTTTTGAGCGAGAGCGCCCTTAATAACGGACACAGCAGCAGCGACACCTGCACCTGCCATCATCTTCCATTGGTCAACACCTAAGTCAAACATGGAGTTTGATGACATGGCACCTATGGCAGCCTGCACGAATGTGGCTACTACTCTCTCTATTAAATCTCTTGTAATCATGGTTATTACCATCCTTCTTTTTCTTTATCTTGTACGAATATAGGCGCTGTAAAAGTAAAGCCCCTTGTTGGGGTTACTACAGCAAAAGCTTGTAGAGGTTCAGAGTCAGGGAAATTCATTAAACGACTAAACTCGTCAACTCCTTTCAAAGACCCACAAGCAAAAACACCCTGTTCAGGGCTAATTATTTGTTGATGAAAATGACCAAAAGCCATTACATCAAAAGGCTGATTCACCCTCTTCTTTTGAATCATCCTTATCACAGGGGCAAGCAAGCCGCCCACACCATTCCCACCTCCACGAATTTGATCTCCGTGAGTGAGTAAAATCTTTGTGTCATAAACATTTACGAGGCAATCAGCAGTATCAGGAATGTTCCAAGTCACACGTTTATCTTTTGATAAATGTGTAGCTGCCATTGTAGAAAGTAGATAATCAAGATTATCCCTAACCCTTCCTTTCATTCTAGGTTTACGTGTTTGTCTGCCGTGATTACCAACCACGCTACTAACATGCACTTTGCCAAAATGGTCAGCTAAACCACTTATGCAAGAAGCAAGAATGGATGACCAATAAACACAAGTGTCTATGCCGGATACCCCTTCGTTTGTTTGAGCTAATTCTTCATGGACATCGCCACTAACTAAATCACCACCAAGTAGTAAGCATAAACCTTCGATGTTTACTCCGGCAATATAATTATTAGAAAGTTCAATTACTTTTTCAACAAATCGTTTTAATCTTATTTCTGCTATTTCTCGGTCATATTTATTAGCGCCACCCATTTCATCCAAGTCAACAACTTCATCAAGATGTAAGTCAGAAAGCATTGCAACAACCGTAGCTGCTGTCTTCTTAGGCTTCTTAGGAGTCAACCAAACAGGTGGTTTATTTTTACCTACCTTTTCGTAAGCTTCAATTCGATCTTCAAGTAAATCAACTTCATCTATAAGAACAACATTTTGTTTACGAGCTACAGCAAGCTCAGACTTGGCTTTTATATGTGCCTTTTCTAACCGTGATAAACGGTCTAAGAGAACAGTATTGTTACTGAACTCTTCTAAAGAATCAGCCAGCGTTTCTCTTCTTTCGCTCTTCCATTAAAGGTTCACATTTTTTAGGAGTAGCAGCTTCAAACCCGTGAACTTCTCTTAACCAATCTGCTGCAACTTTTGAACCAGCGTTAGAAGCAATAATTTCTTCTCTGATTTTTTCAGGAAGCTTGTCGCACCATCTTCCGGAGCCACCATTTCTTGTATTTTCTGTAAACTCGTTAAGACTTATGGGACTGTTAGAAGACGACATATCAAAGTTCCTTCCCAAAAAGAATCATCAGCACTCATTCTGACTGGAGACATTTCAATGTCTTCAACCGTTACTGAGTATGACAGATTCCCTTCTTCAAAAGTAACTGCTTTTGATTGATTAGCTAGATTCCGCAAATGTAAATATTCTTCTTGACTATCATAACCTACAAAAGCACCAGAACCGTGCATAGTCGTTACTCTCCCCTGTATTACTAGAGGAGTTATTAGTTCTTCTATACGAACTGGTTGGGGTCTAGCATGAAAAGACCAGCGTTCAAATATAGGACCGCTAGTAGTTGAACTTGCATCTCTATTCAAAGTTAATTTAATTGTGAAAGTTTCACTCGATGGGTCTGCGGCAGAATAAGAAGATTCTATTCCTGTTCCTTCAAGAACCATCGCTGTCGAAACATTGTTTTCATCTGTAGCTGTTACTGTCACAGTCCCAGCTTGACCAGTAACTAAACCACGATAATTGATTGAACTTGTTTGGTAATCAGTATTCGTTACACTGTAATCAATATCACCTGAAGCTGATGCAGCTTGTTCTTTTGCAAACCTGCCGGAAGCAGCCCTGCCAACTTTAGAAGCTGACGTTCCAAAAGTAATAGTTCCAACTGTCAACTCTGCTGTAGCTGAAAGATCCCCAGTTGCATCTTCTCCATATAATTCACCGGCAGACACAGTAAAGAAAAGTTTGTTATTGTAGAGTTCTAATGAAAGAACATTTCCCTTCGCCGCATCGTCAAATGAAAGAAGACGACAATAGGCTGGGACAAGAGTGTCTGTGAAAATAGAAAGGTCAGCTTTATATGTATCCCCATTTTTTGTACCCCAATATCCGTACTTGCCGGAGATACGAACACCATAAGCTGCTCCACCTGTATCTATTACAGGTCCGAATGTGACCGATTGTTGATCGTTAGAGTTAATTAAACCAAACCTAGCCCCAGCGGAAGTACCAACCACAATCAATTCTCCAAATGTATCGATACAGCACGGACCAGAGAATGTTTCCCCTAGTGGTAGCACCGCCGCTGGGACTGGGTAGGCGAGAGAACCGTCTGTTGTCGATATGCCTATCGTGTAGAGGATTCCCTGACCATTCACATTGTAAGCTGCATAAATACTATTAGGTCCACCTTTTATGGCTTTGCATGTACCTGTAAGAGTTTTATCGAAAGTTTGAACTGCACCTGAAGTATTAAGTTCTACTATTCTTCCTGCATCAGTAGCTAAAAGTCTACCGTTAGCGTATTCAATAACATCTGCTTGAAATGATCCTATTGTAGAATCACCGCTAGTAGATGAAACAGTCGCTTTACGAACACCATTAGCTCCTTGAGCGCAATAAATAGATGCACCATCAGAAGTCCAATCTAAAATTGCGTGATCCATGTCTATAGAAGAAGGAGAATACGAACCAGCATTAACATCAGGATTACCGAATTTCATAAGTTGTCCATCAGAAAAATAGAAAACCGAACCGTTAACTATCTTTGCGTACAAGTTGTTATTAGAACCAGAAGATTTTTCTTCGATGGCTTTACACATATGAAGCTGACCTTTAGTAAAAATATCTATGTTCTTAGAAGTGTGAAACCTTCTTCTGTCTGAATCATTTAAATCAAAAAATTCTTGACCAGCGCCACGCGACCAATCCGACTGGCTTCTAACCCATTGACCAACATTACTAAGAGTGTTTTCACCAACATCTTCAGATGTGTCTCTTTGTTCTTTTTGTGCAGGAATAGTCCTACGACGGTAATTAGTATAATCAACCATGTACCCTCGACCATTTATCGAGATGTCGTATTTAGGCGCAATCGCCATAATTATTCTCCGCTACGCAACCATTGGGTTGGGTAAAGC
>VTLG01012509.1_pt1 | contig 13969 bp, 9 predicted proteins | sample 4694571 | NCBI WGS metagenome assembly VTLG01 (sample SAMN12604809, study PRJNA352737) | marine metagenome | biome: ENVO:00000447; feature: ENVO:00000209|ENVO:00000569|ENVO:01000036; material: ENVO:00002151; isolation source: viral sequences binned using virsorter ...
CGGACCACAGACGGAGTTCTTGGCTGCAAGTGAAAGAGAAGTTTTGTATGGGGGTTCTGCAGGTGGCGGTAAAAGCTATGCCATGCTTGCAGACCCTTTACGATACATGGGGCATCCACAGTTTAGTGGGCTTCTGCTGCGACACACCACAGAGGAGTTGCGCGAACTTATATTTAAGTCGCAGGAGTTGTACCCGAAAATCTGGCCCGGTATAAAGTGGTCAGAAAGAAAGATGCAGTGGACTGCGCCATCTGGTGCAAGGTTGTGGATGTCCTACCTTGATAGGGATGAGGATGTCTTGCGTTATCAGGGTCTGGCATTTAGCTGGATAGGCTTTGACGAGTTGACACAATGGGCCACACCGTATGCATGGAACTACATGCGGTCACGTCTACGGTCCACTGCAAACGACTTGCCAATTTTTATGAGGGCTACGACCAACCCCGGCGGCAGAGGTCATCAATGGGTTAAGAAAATGTTCATTGACCCTTCAGCCTATAATAGAGCCTTTGATGCAACCGATATTGAAACAACCGAAGTCCTACGGTATCCAGCAGGACATAGCAAGGCTGGAAAGCCTTTATTCAAAAGACGATTTATACCAGCAAGACTTTCTGATAACCCATACCTTGCGCAAGCGGGTGATTACGAAGCCATGCTACTCTCTCTTCCAGAACAACAAAGAAGGCAACTTCTTGAGGGTGATTGGGATATTAAAGAGGGTGCTGCCTTTACTGAGTTTGATAGGCGGGTTCATGTTGTTGAGCCTTATCGTATTCCTAGTAATTGGGTTAAGTTTCGGTCCTGCGATTATGGCTACGGTAGCTTTAGCGGTGTGTTGTGGTTTGCCGTTGCACCTGACGAACAACTTGTTGTTTATAGAGAACTATACGTTTCTAAAGTCCTTGCCACAGATTTGGCAGATATGATTCTAGACTTGGAAGCAGAAGATGGTAATATTAAGTACGGTGTTTTGGATAGCTCTTTGTGGCATAAACGTGGCGATACTGGTCCTTCTCTGGCAGAACAGATGATACAAAGAGGCTGTAGATGGCGACCCTCTGATAGAAGTAGGGGTAGTAGAGTATCAGGTAAAAACGAAGTACATCGTAGATTACAAACAGACGAATTTACAGGAGAGCCTAGACTTGTTTTCTTTAATACTTGTACAAATGTCGTGTCCCAACTTCCCGCCATACCGCTGGACAAGAAAAATCCAGAAGACGTGGATACAAAAAGTGAAGACCATTTGTATGATGCGTTAAGATATGGTATAATGTCTAGACCAAGATTTAGTATATTTGACTACGACCCAATGGGTAGACCCGGCGGCGGTATGCAAGTAGCAGATGCCACCTTTGGATATTAAGGAAAGATAATATGGCTGAAGATGAAATTATGATTGAAGATGATGCTATTGCTCTGGAAGATACAGATGACGCAACAGAATCAGACATTGATGTAAATAATATCATACCTTTTATTATGAATCGCTACAAGCGTTCTGAGGATTATCGCTATCAAGATGAGGATCGTTGGCTTAGAGCTTACAGAAACTATCGTGGTTTATATAGTCCTGAAGTGCAGTTTACCGAAGCAGAAAAATCAAGGGTATTTATTAAAGTTACAAAAACAAAGACGCTGGCAGCATATGGACAGATTGTTGATGTCTTGTTTGCTAACCAGCGTTTTCCTTTATCTATAGAGCCAACAGAACTACCAGAAGGCGTGGTTGCAGACGTACATTTTGATCCAAAAGAACCAGAGCAACTTCGTGGTGAGACATCTTTATCTAGTCCTTACGGATTTACTGGCGATGGCATGGACTTTCCAGCAGGTGCCACAGAGAGATCTCTGCAAGAAAAACTTGGTGTTTTAGAAGGTAAACTAGAACCTGTTGCTGATAAATTAAAAGAAGGTCCGGGTAAAACACCTACAGCAATTGCATTTAGTCCAGCTATGATAGCTGCAAAGAAAATGCAAAAGAAAATACACGATCAGCTAGAAGAGTCTGGCGCAACAAAGCATTTGCGTAGTGCGGCTTTTGAAATGGCTTTGTTTGGCACAGGTGTAATGAAAGGTCCGTTTGCCGTAGATAAAGAGTATCCTAATTGGGGAGATGATGGCAACTATGATCCTCTCTTCAAAACGATACCACAAGTTAATCACGTATCTGTTTGGAACTTTTATGCAGATCCAGATGCAAACAATATGGACGAGGCTCAGTTCGTTATTGAAAGACACAAGATGTCTCGCACACAGTTACGTAATCTTAAAAAGCGTCCATACTTCCGTAGTAGTGTGATTGATGAAGTTATCTCTTTTGGAGAAAACTATGTAAAGAAATATTGGGAAGATGATTTGTCTGATTATGCACCAGAGCATGGGGTAGACAGATTTGAGGTTTTAGAATATTGGGGCATGGTAGACACAGAGCTTTTAGAGGAGCAGAATGTAGACATCCCCAAAGAGTTAAAAGAGTTTGATGAGTTACAAGCGAATGTGTGGATTTGTAACGGTAAATTATTGCGCATGGTTTTAAATCCATTTAAGCCATCTAAAATACCATACTGTGCGGCACCATACGAGCTAAATCCGTATTCTTTCTTTGGTGTGGGCATAGCGGAAAACATGGATGACACACAGACTCTGATGAATGGCTTTATGCGCATGGCTGTGGATAATGCCGTTTTGTCTGGTAATCTGATTGTAGAGGTAGACGAAACAAACTTAGTTCCGGGTCAGGACTTGGCAATCTATCCGGGCAAAATATTCCGTAGGCAAGGTGGGGCACCGGGGCAGGCTATCTTCGGTACAAAGTTTCCAAATGTCGCGCAAGAAAACATGATGCTGTTTGACAAGGCACGTGTGCTGGCAGATGAAAGCACAGGATTCCCATCGTTTGCTCATGGACAAACAGGTGTGTCTGGTGTTGGTAGAACAGCCTCTGGTATATCCATGCTTATGAACGCTGCTGCTGGTGGCACAAAAACAGTTATAAAGAATGTAGATGATTATTTGCTTCGTCCTTTAGGTGAGGGTCTATTTAGGTTCAATATGCAGTTTGATTTTGATCCTGAGATTAAAGGTGACTTAGAAGTTAAAGCACGTGGCACAGAAAGTTTGATGGCTAATGAAGTGCGTAGCCAACGGTTAATGCAGTTCTTGCAAATAGCAAGCAGTCCTGCACTGGCACCTTTTGCTAAGTTCCAATATGTAATTCGTGAGATTGCAAAATCTATGGACTTAGACCCCGACAAAGTTACCAACAATATGGATGAAGCTGCTCTGCAAGCAGAAATTATGAAGGGCTTCCAGTCACAGATGCAACCAGAGCAAGGTGGCATGGCTCCACCTATGGATGGAAGAACACCACCTTCTGGTGTTGATGCTATGGACCCCACAGGCGCAGGCGGCGGTAACATAGGTATGGGACAAGTTCCTGTGCCGGGTGAACAAGGATTTGCAGGTAATGAACAACCACAAGGAACTCCTCCTCAAGCTGAAGCCGCTGGTGAGCAACAGCCGCCAGTGGGACAACTTCAGTAAATATATAGACGCTTTAATAGAGCAACAACATCGTACATTAGAACAAGGCGATAATAATATTTTAATGCATCGTGCGCAAGGGGCGATTGCGGTGCTACGTAATATCAAAACACTAAGAGATGCAATTAATGGCAACACGTTTTCTAGTTGATGAACAAATGCAAGATATGCTTCAGCAAGACGCTGAAGATGTTGAAACTAAAATTAGAGAGGAAGCAGATGCGCTTAAATCAATAGGCAGAGGTTCTATAACCTCACCTATTACGGGTGCAGCAGATGTAGTAGACACAGGTAAGATGCTGCCTGAGTTAGATGAAAAAGTAAAATCCTTTTTTCCTATGTACAGCGGCATTGAAGGTGCTTTTGAAGAATTATCTAACTTAGGTATTAGCAGAGAAAATGCCGTAGACCTTATTCGTAAATTTACCAACAACAAGATTGACTTAAAAGGCGATACGGGTGAATTTATTGGTGAGTTTATATCTCCCGTAGCTGCAACTAAAGCTGTTGGTGCTATTGCATCTAGTGCTGCTAAGTATGGTACAAAAGCTGCAGAGTCTGTGTCTCGTATTGCTGGGGAAGCTAAAAAATTATTTTCTGATGCTGGCGGTTTTGATGACTTAGCGGTAGCTACTGCAGGTAGTCCTTCTGCTCAAACCGCAAAAATGTTAGATAGTCCAGAACTGCCAGACACCTCTGTAACAAAAATTATTATTGGTTCTTCTGGTAGGGATTACGAGAAAAAAAGTAAAGCCTATGAGTCGGCTAAAAAAGAATTATCTCCCTTTGGTTCTAACGATGCTCCTGTAAGTGATAGTGAGGCACAAGAACTGTGGAACAGAACAGGCGCACAACAAGACCTTGTTGATAATGATATTGTATATGAAATACCAACAAGAAATGCAAAGTTGAAACTTGCCACTGCAACTAGGCAGGTTGCAGATAGTCCGTTTGACTATGACGCAGGAAGAGTAACCTATAATCCGCAAGTAAAAACCACCCTTTCTGATATTCTAGACTTTGATGAATTATTTGAACAAGCACCTTACTTAAAAGATATTGAAATAAAAAAAGTTAGTGGTATTCAAAGACTTTTTGGAACAAAAGCGGGGTATAACCCAGCAGACAATACTATACATATTGCTGATGGAACGCCTAAAGAATTAACATCTGATTTGCTACATGAAGTAGAACATGCAGTGCAAACCGCAGATGGTAAACAGTTTGATGGTGGTAACTTTAACCGGATTATGAGAGAAGACCCTGAGTTTAAAAAACTAGGTGGGCAAGCAGGTATTAACAACCTTAATAGTATTAAACGCGAACTTGTAGATGACTATGGGGGACCAGTAAATCCGGGAAATTTAAAGTCAGCCGAACTACGAGAATCTGTTAGAAATTTTTTAGATACCTATGGAACTTTACCAGAACCAAACAGGTTTATAAAAGAAGTTAAAAAACTATCTACCCATAAAGACTCTAAACATGGAGGGGGTACTTTTTCGTATCTTTCAGATATACGAGAATGGATGGAAAAAAATTTTCCTGATGTTGAGTATGAATACGAAAGTAAAATTGCAGACACTATAAAGTATATAAAAACTGCTAGTGCAAGAGACTTAAAAAATATAATTAAAGACTATAACAAAAATAATTTAGAGGGTCTAGAGAGATACAAAAAAATCAAAGAACGTGCTATATTAAAATACATGCGCGACCCCGGAGAGGTTACGGCAAGAAATGTACAGTTTAGATTTAAACTAAGTCAGGCAGATCCTAGTATAACTCGTGTAGCCCCTAGATTTACCGAAGATAAGGCGGCTAGTCCACTACAAGTTCCAGATGTACGGGACGGTAAAATTGATCAGCCACGTAGAGAATCTCAAAGGTATACTGACCCGGAAGTGCTTCGTGATAAAGCACGTGAACTGGGTGTACCATTGTCTGATGACAATATTCTTCCTATAGCGGAAGGGCAACGCTATTACTTAGCAAGTAAGGCAGAGCAAGGTGGTGATACAGCACAGTCTCTTGCGGAACAGACAGATAATATGATTTCTGTTTTTCCTAAACCAGAAAGAATGTTTCCAGAGGGAGAAAGACCAAAAGGCGGTGATTACTTAAATCCACAAACTGGAGAAGTGCTAAGTGGTAGAAACGTATCATCGGCAAACATAAAAATAAATCCTGATGGAAGACCCTCTTTTAAAGTTTCAGATGACAACATAGATGAAGTAGGTTCTGTAGGAAAAGGAAAGTCTAATATTAAGGTAAACTTGTTTAAGAAAAAAGCAGGTTGGAAATGGGATAGTGCGCCAGACGAATATAAGGACATAGGAACTTTAGTCTCTGTAGAACATAAAGGTAAACATTTTTATACTCTAGAAACAGACTTTTCTAAAGGAGTAACTCTTAAAAAGTATCCAGATTCAAAGACGGAGCCTAGACTACGACCTACTGTTGTCGGTAATATAGAAATAGGAGAAGAGGTTGGTAGCATTTCTGTTCGTGGAAAAAAACATCCTGTGTACGGAAAAATTACAACATTTAACAAAGGTGGAGCAGTACCAATGAATACTATGGCAAAACAAATGGAACTCTTTGATGAGGGTGGCCTCATGGATGAGGGCGGCACAGTAGATCCTATATCTGGTAACGAAGTGCCACTGGGTTCAACACAAGAAGAGGTACGTGATGATGTACCTGCCCAACTCAGTGAGGGCGAGTTTGTGTTTCCCGCAGATGTAGTGCGTTACATTGGTCTTGAGACACTTATGCGTATGCGTCAAGAAGCCAAGATGGGCCTAGCTCAGATGGAAGCTATGGGTCAGATGGGTAACAGTGAAGAGGCCACTATACCAGATGACTTGCCGTTTGATATGTATGACCTTGAGGTAGAAGATGATGGACTAGAAATGCAGGTAGGTGGCTCCGTGCCTGCTGCCCCTACTCCCACATCTAATGCAATGAGTGGTACTCCTGCATCTACCGTAGGCGGTTTTGTAAATCAAATTCAACCTTTAGGTGGTGCGGTAAGTAATCTAGGAATCGCTCCAAGTCCCGTAACAGCAGCATCAGCAACACAGGTAGATCCAAATCTACAGGGCACTCAATTTACTCCTACATCTATTAATCCTGTTACGCCTACCTTCCAACAACAAATTGGTGCGGGTGTTGTTGGCGTAGATTATGAGTTTGTTGAATACACAAATGAGGCAGGTCAAACAATACGCCTTAGAAAAAATAAAGCTACAGGTCAAATGATTGACCCAGTACCTGAAGGATTTAGTGAAAAGGTTAAAGAAGAGGAAGTAGTAGAAACAACGCCAACCACGGGTGTAGGCACACAAACGACACGAGTTGCTGACGATGGTGGTAGAGGAGATGATGATGTTGATCCAAATTTAGGTGCTTCAATTGCATTAGGTGGTAAAGCAGTGGGTAAACCTGAAGGTATAGGTATACCCTTTACTAGATATGCAGGTCCAAGTAGGCGAACAGTAGGTGCCACTACGTTTAATGTACAGTTTGACATACCCGGATTTACTCCTAACCCCGTTTCAATAGGGTCTTTTTATAAAGACATGCTTTCTAAGGATGGAGCAGGATTACCGAAAGACGGAGTAGCTAGAATTAGTGTCAGAGGTGGAACAGTTGGCGCACACAAGGTTCGTGTTTCAGCTATAGATTATAATAAAATTAGAAATGACGTTACTGGTAATTTAGCAAAAGATTATCAGGCTGCAGGAAATTTAGCTGAAGCATTACAAAATGGTTCAATCACATATGATGGCTCAAAACAGTCTTTTGTAGATAATGACGGTAATAAAATATCAGATGACTTAGCAAAAGGCTTAGATATATTAGGCGAATCTATTTATGCGGATGTTAGAGATGATACAGACAAAGGCGATAGTATGATTGAAGCAGGGCAAAATCTTAGCGCTTCTGAAAAATCTGCACTTTCTGCATACAATGATAAACAGTTCTCTGACTTCTTTGATGATGGTGGTAAAGATGATACACCATCTGCACCATCTGGTCCATCTGCGGGAACACCCGGAAGTCAAGCATCTCAAGTTGGCGTTGGCAGAGGTCCGGGCGGCGAAGATAGAGGCGGCGGTAGAGACACAAGTGTAGACAGAGGTGGCCCCGGTGCCTCTCCAGATAGAGGTGATACAGGAAGAAACACCGCTAGATAAAGCTGCGTGAGGGGCTTGTAAAACAACCTCACAATATGTTGGCTACCTAATCCCCCACCCCAACGTGGCTACGGTTGGCCCCAACGAGGAGAAGTACAATGGCTGAAGAAGCTACAATCATGGCTGAAGAAATGAAGCCGCAAAGAAAAGTTGCGTTTGCAAATCGTAAGTATACTAACGAAGAAAAACGCAAGATGGAAGAAGAAGAACTAGAACAGTTGATAAAGGAACAGAAGGGAGAGGTAGAACAAGAAGCTGCTGAACCCGAAGAAGCTGAACCTACTAATGCAGAAGAAAAAACATTTAAGAAGCGTTACTCTGATCTGCGTAGACATCAACAACAGCAAGCTGAAGATTTTAAGAAAGAGATTGAAAGTCTTAAAAGTCAACTAAGCCAAGCTGCACAGAAAGAAATGCAGTTGCCTAAGTCTGACGAAGACATTGAACAGTGGGCAGCAGACTACCCAGATGTAGCAGCTATAGTTGAGACAATTGCCATGAAGAAAGCTAAAGAGCAATCTACTGCTCTTGAAGAACGCATGAAAGCAATTGATGAGCTACAGACTACTGCGACAAAAGAAAAAGCAGAAGCAGAGCTAATGCGTATACACCCGGACTTTGGTGAGATACGTGACAGCGATGAGTTCCATGATTGGGCAGAAGAACAGCCTAAGTGGGTGCAAGATGCGCTGTATGACAATGACAATGACGCACGTTCTGCTGCTAGAGCTATTGACCTGTATAAAGCTGATAAGGGTATAGGTAAAGAAAAGCCTAAGTCAGACAAAGCAGCAGCTAAATCCGTAGCTACTAAAAACACGCGTAGTAAGCCACAACAGGACGAAACGACTAATTACTTAAAAGAGTCAGACGTTCAAAAAATGTCACCGCAACAATATGAAAAAGAAGCGGATAACATTATGGAAGCAATACGTAGTGGCAAATTTATTTATGACATTTCAGGGTCAGCACGATGAGTATCATCTTTACTCCTGAAAAAGACACGCAGTTATTTGCACCCTTTGGGCCTACGATGGGATATTATCGTATGCCAGATGAGTTGGTAGATAAACTAAATGATAGAATGTCTGCCAGACTAGAAGACTACTCTGATCAACTTGTAGGTAAAGTTTCTGAAGAGTTAGCTTTTGATGATGAGATTATACGTATCGCTCAAGAGGGGTTAGGGCAGTTCGTAGGCAAATATCAAAACTATACAGAGTATAGAAACTCTATGGGTGCAAAAACTTTAGATACAGAGAATAACAACTATGGATTACAAATAGCTTCAGGTTGGTTTGTACGTCAGTTTGAAAACGAATATAATCCATTACATATTCACACGGGTGCTAGATTATCTTGTGTGGGTTACTTAAAACTTCCTGATGGAATAGAGGAAGAATGGGAAGAAGATTACAAAGATCATCATCCTGCTAACGGACATATACAGTTTGCATACGGAACAGCTTCAGGCTATACCTGTACAAACTTTATAATAAAACCACAAGTAGGCGACTTCTATGTCTTTCCATCACAACTATTTCACTGTGTTTATCCTTTTTATACAAAGGGTGAGCGTAGGTCTTTCAGCATGAATATGAACTTTATTGAAGTGCCGAAAGAGAAAAGTGTTGACAAATAGTTATTTATAAGTATAACTATAGTCTCAAAGATAGTGTAACTTTATTGCGCACCTAGTTACACTTTATTCGCAAACCGCAAAGTCTTACGGATCACCTGATGAGCAAGGCCCGTTATGTAGTAAGAAGGCCATCTTATTACAAAACGCACCCAAGCAAGTCAGCCTCTACGAGTCTCGTGAGTTTGCATCTGTGAAAATGCTAATTAGGAGAATTTGAAATGGCATTTACTACCGCATCGGGTTACGGTAATCTTCCCAACGGTAATTTCTCCCCTATTATTTACAGCAAACAGGTGCAACTTGCTTTCCGCAAGAGTGCTGTTGCTGAAGCTATCACCAATAACGACTACTTTGGTGAAATTGCGCAAATGGGGGATTCCGTTAAGATTATTAAGGAACCCGAAATCACCGTTAAGGCGTATGCGCGTGGTACAACTATTACCCCGCAAGATCTTGACGATGAAGATTTCAACCTAACAATTGACAAAGCTAACTACTTTGCATTTAAGGTTGATGACATTGAAGAGGCGCACTCACACGTGAACTTCCAAGCTCTGGCAAGTGACCGTGCTGCGTATCGCCTAGCCGACCAGTTTGACCAAGACGTTCTTGGCTATATGTGCGGCTTTAAGCAATCATCTCTTCACAGTGTTGCTGACACAGCAAATACTACTGTGAATGGATCAAAGGCAATTTCTACAGCAGGGACTAACGAACTGCTGGCTGAAATGCAAGTTGACGCCAATGACTTTGGTGGATCAGCAGACAATGGTATCGGTATTCAGCCACGCCTACCGGGTGCTTCTGCAGTACCGGGTTCAGGTAACGCTAACCCAACCATGATTATTGCTCGTATGGCTCGTAAGCTAGACCAGCAAAATGTTGATACGCAAGGCCGCTGGCTCGTTGTTAACCCAGTCTTCTTGGAGATCTTGAAGGACGAAGATTCAAAACTTCTGAACCAAGACTACGGTGAGTCTGGTGGACTTCGTAACGGACTTGTTGTTAATAATCTGCACGGCTTCCAAGTGTATGTTTCAAACAACCTGCCAGAAATTGGAACAGGCTCTGCTACCACAGGTGGCACGAACTCTTCTAACTTCGGTGTGATTGTTGGTGGACATTCATCTGCTGTTGCTACTGCAGAGCAAATCAACAAGACTGAGACATATCGTGACCCTGACAGCTTCGCTGATATTGTTCGTGGTATGCATTTGTATGGGCGCAAGATTCTCCGACCAGAGGCTCTTGTTAATGCCCGGTTCTGCTTAGTGTAAGGGAGGATTGAGTTATGGCTCTAGGTGATAATACTACTTCCGTAGCACGTGGCAATGACGCACGTGGTCGTAAGCCTTACTTGCTTTCAGCAGAGTTGAACTTTGCAACTGCTGCAAGCGATAAGGGTACAGCCCTCGCTGCTAACGATGTTATTCCGGGTTTGACTATCCCTGCGAATACCCTCATCATGTGTGCTGGTTTTGAAGTAACGTCTGCTCATACAGGCACTTCAACCGATACAGATTTTGACTTTGGTATCACAGGTGGTGACTTGGACAACTTCGTTGACGGTTTTGATTTTGATGGCGCATCAGTAGGCGATTACGCTTTTAAGGCAGGTCAGACTCCTGTTCTTATCGGTGGCACTTCTGATACCATTGACGTTGAAATTCAAGCAATGACAGGTACAACAACAGGCGGTAAAATCCGCATGTTTGCTGTCTGCTTGGACGTGGACGATCCGGGCGACATGACTGCTCAAGAGGTAGACCGCGATCAACTCGCGTAATCTTATGTGAAGGGGCAGGGCAACTTGCCCCCTCACTACATCTGATTTAAGAGAAACAAACACATGGCTGAATCATTTCTAACAATAACAAATAAAGTTCTGGCACGTTTAAATGAAGTAGAGTTAACATCTTCTACGTTTGCCACATCTCGTGGTATACAGACACAAGCAAAAAACGCAGTCAATGAATCTATAAGATATATTAATCAAAGAGAATTTAACTATCCGTTTAATCACTCTACTCAATCAGATACATTAACTGCTGGGGTGGTTCGCTATAGCATACCCACTACAGCAAAGACAGTTGACTATAATACATTTAGAATTGTAAAAGATCAAGCTGCTGGTATTGTAGGTGGTCGTTTACGTAAACTAGACTACAATGAATATCTTAATTTATATAGTGAGCAAGAAGATGATATTGTCTCTACAACATTAAATGGCTCACACTCTGCAGGTGTGACAACTTTAACGCTTACATCTACAACGGGACTAGATACTACAGGTAAAGTTCATATAGGGAGTGAGATAATAACATATACAGGAATATTGGGTAACGATATAACTGGCTGTACTAGAGGGGCTGAAAGCACTACTGCTGCAGCACACGCTGATGGAACCACGGTTACTCAATTTGAAGAGGGTAGTAGACCAGATTTTATTGTTAGGACGTTAGACAACAATTATTTATTACACCCGTACCCAGACAAAGCATATACACTAAAGTATGACTTCTTTACTTTTCCTAGTGACATGTCGGCACATGGAGACACTACAACCATACCCGATAGATTTGCACCCGTAATTGTAGACGGTGCTTGTGCCTTTGTATATCAGTACAGGGGAGAGGCGCAACAGTATGGAATAAACTTTGCTAGGTTTGAACAAGGCATTAAAAATATGCAAACACTCTTAGTAAATAAATTTGAATATGTACGCTCAACTTATATACCACACACTGGTAATACACGAGGTGCCACAAACGTAAGGGCTGAATAATGGCAGACATAGTACCTTTCGCTTTCAACTGTGAAGGTGGTCTAGTATTAAACCGTTCTACATTTATCATGGAACCCGGTCAAGCACTAGAGCTTACAAACTTTGAGCCTGACGTTGAGGGTGGTTACAGAAGAATAAATGGTTTTACAAAACACGTAAACCAACAAGTACCAGAAGATGCAGATCCAACTGAAAGCGTCACTATGGTTGCACTGTTTAATAACTTTGTACTAGCAGCTAGGGGCAGATTAATATATAGCTCTGCATCCACTATATTATCTTTAAAAATAGAGTCTGGCACTAGTATGACTGGTTCAGGCACAATTAATGCAGAAGATACTACCTCTTTTAGTTCAAGTGGAACAATACAAATAAACTCTGAGATATTTACTTATACGGGTAAGTCGGCTACTCAGTTTACTGGTGTGACTAGAGCAACAAGTAGCACTACAGCAGCAAATCATGCCGCTACAGATGTAATATCAGAGTCTTGGACTACAAGAGATAACGGTAGAACAGGTGCTTTAAAATATCAGTTTGAAAGATTTAACTTTGACGGAACTGATAAAATCATAGTTGTTGACCAAGTTAATGCGCCTACCGTGTTTAACGCTTCTCTGGCTGCAACAGATGTAAGTGAAAGTAGTGTAGCTGGCTCTAAGTTTGTGGCTTCTTTTAAGAACCACATGTTTTATGCAGGTAAGTCAAGCACACCACAAGAAATAGTTTTTAGTGTGCCATTTGATGAAGATAACTTTTCATCTGGTAGTGGTGCAGGTAGTTTAAAAGTTGACGATACTATTACAGGTCTTAAAGTTTTCCGAGATGACTTGTTTGTATTTTGTGAAAACAGAATATTTAAATTATCTGGAACGTCTAGTTCAGACTTTGCTGTTACGGCAGTTACTCGTGATATTGGCTGCATCAACGGATTTACTATACAAGAATTTGCGGGTGACTTAATATTCTTAGGGCCAGATGGTTTAAGAACAATTGCTGGTACTGCAAGAATTGGTGACGTTGAACTTGGTACTATTAGCGGTGCTGTGCAGTCCATCTTCAGAGAAAATTTAGAGGACGCAGATAGTTTTGACTCACTAGTTATACCAGACAAAACACAGTACAGAATATTTTTTAGTAAGGATAGCACAGAAGCAGCGACTAAAGGTGTGATATGTGTTATGAAAAGCACAGGTTTTGAATTTGCTGAGTTAAAAGGTATTAAACCTTCATCCACAGATAGCGTTGTTGAAAATGGAGAAGTAATACCTGTGCATGGTGGGTTTGATGGATTTGTTTATAGACAAGACAAGGGTAACACATTTGATGGTGCTTTAATATTAGCTAAGTATAGAAGTCCTGACATAACTTTCGGAGATCCGGGTATTAGGAAATATATGCAACGAGTTAATATTAACTACGCTCCTGAGTCCACGATAGATGCAGACATGTTTGTTCGTTATGATTATGAATCTGCTCAGTCATCTAGACCAGCAGCGTATCCATTAGACAGTTTAAATGTTGGTGGTATATACGGATCATCAACGTATGGAACTACATCATACGGTGGACCTTCACAACCAATTGTGCGTAAAGCAGTAGAAGGTTCTGGTTTTGCTGTAGCTTTACGAGTAGAAGATGGGGCTACAAGCACAGCACCATATTCATTAAAAGGATTTCAAATGGAATATCAATTAGGGGCTAGAAGATAATGGGTGCAACTTATACAAGACAATCCACGTATTCAGATGGCGATACTATTACCGCCGCACACACCAATGATGAATTTGA
>VTLG01001986.1_pt1 | contig 13967 bp, 12 predicted proteins | sample 4694571 | NCBI WGS metagenome assembly VTLG01 (sample SAMN12604809, study PRJNA352737) | marine metagenome | biome: ENVO:00000447; feature: ENVO:00000209|ENVO:00000569|ENVO:01000036; material: ENVO:00002151; isolation source: viral sequences binned using virsorter ...
ATTCTTTCTCCATAGAAGTAGCAACTACTGCCAGTGCTGCTCAAAATAGTTCAGGTCAGGCTACTGTACACTATCCTATCTTTACTGGTGTATCTAATGCTGCTCCCGGTCTAGGATTTGGTGCTGCCAAGTATACAGCTACAGAGCCAACATCAGTAGGTATAAGTAAGGTTACAACAAATGCTGGTAGTCCATTAGTTACTGTATCTTGTGGAGCTGCTCATAATGCTGCTGCCAATGACTTTGTATTCTTTAAGCCTACAAGTATAGATGCTGTAGCTGCCACAGTAGGTGGTAATCTTATATTAACTAAGTCTAGTGTAGGTGGAGTAAGTGTAGGTGGTCCTCTATTTACTGTAACATCAGTAGCCAGTACACAGATTATTATTACAGCTAAAGCTAATGCAAGTGCATCAGGAGATGTTACTTCTAATTTAAATATGACTGCTCGTATATTCCCACAAGGTACTACAGGCAGAGCTTATAATAAACCTACATCTGTAGGAGCTACAGGTTTCTCAAGTCAGATCACACAATGGAGTTTAGATAGTTGGGGTGAAGATGTACTATGTAACCGTAGGAATGGTACACTATATCTATTTGATACAGATGCATCAACAACTCCTTTAAGGGCAGTAAAGGTATCTGGAACTACAAACTCTACACCTACAACGATTGCATCTATACTGGTGTCTCCTAATGATAGACATGTTATAGCTCTTGGAGTTAATCAATTTGGAACTACGGCATCACCTTCAGGTACATATGATCCCATGACAGTACGATGGTCTAATCAGGAAGATCAAACTAATTGGGTTCCTTCTGTTAGTTCGACTTCAGGTGAAGTACAGATTACAGATGGTAATAAGATAGTAGGTGGAGTACGATCCAGAAATGCTATTAATATATGGACAGATAATGCACTATGGTTACAGACATTTGTAGGTCCACCCTTTACATTTAAGTTTTCACAGATGGGTTCTGGTTGTGGACTTATAGCTCCTCATGCAGCCGTTGATTATGATGGTCGTACTGCATGGATGGGCTTTGATAACTTCTATGCATTTGATGGACAGGTACGAACTTTGGACTGTACAGTACGTAGATATATATTTGATAGATTAAATGAGAGCCAGAAAGATAAGATATTTGCAGGAGTTAACTCAGAGTTTAAAGAAATAGTATGGTTATATCCTTCCACGGATTCCAATGAGTGTGACTCTTATGTTATATGGTCACCTGATGAAAACTACTGGACCTATGGAAGTGGTATCTTTACTACCTTTGCAGATAAGGGAACCTTTGATAATACAATTACAACAGGTGTAAGTGTTGCAGGTAATAACTTATATAACAATGAACCTGAAGATATCTTTACTGTGAATGGTGAAGCAGCTACTTCATTCTTGGAGTCAGCAGACTTTGATATACAGGATGGTAATGAGTTAATGTTCATTGATCGTATCATTCCTGATTTAACTATGAATGATGGATTAATTAAGTTTTCCATAAAGACAAAGAATTTTCCAGATCAAGCTGATTCAGAATTAGTAGAGAAAGGACCATTCTCTATAGCAAAGACAACTAATAAAGTAGATTTAAGAGCACGAGGAAGGCAGGGGAGAGTAAGAGTATCCTGTGAATCAGGAGGTACGAAGTGGCAATGGGGAACCATTCGTATGTCCATGCAACCTGATGGAATGAGATAATGGCTAGGTATCCAGAGTTTCCAGTAATCTTTCCTGATGATGTTAAAAAAGGAGTATCCTATGTTTATAATAGGTTTCAGCAATGGGGTGCTGCACTTGTTAATGAACTGGATACACGAGATCAAATACAGGATGCTCAACCATCTACTAATATATATGCAGTAGTAACAGTAGGTAGTATTAAGAGGCCAGATAAAGGTGATATAGCTTACTCAGTTAGTAGTGGTAAGTTTAAAGGATATGTTAGTACAGCAGGAACACAAGCATGGCAGGATTTAAACTAATGAAAAATTCCGACTATATGAATTTAGTACAAGAAGGAACATTGATTACAAATCTTAATCAGGGTGCAGGTGTACCTACTTTTCTAGAGAATCAAACATTACAAAAACTTATTCAACCCCTAGCAAAGTTTGATAATCCAGTGTATAATAATAGTAGTACAGCAACAGCAAATAGTACATTAGCACAATCTAATTATATGAATCCACGGAGAATGAAGTAATGGCTCAGATATATGCAAGACCTCTACCTCCTGTAGAAAGAATGCAGGAAGTACAAAGATTAGTAAGAGATCCAAAGGAAACTCCTATGGATACTATTAAGGCTGCTCAGTTAATAAAACAAGCTAGACCTCCTGTGGCATATACACCTAGATCTTTGTCTCAAGCAGCTTCACAGGCTCAATTACCTGTGACACCTAGACCTGCTCCTAGACCTGATCCTAGACTTGTTCCACAACCTAGAGTTCCTGCTAATGTTCCTCCTCCTATATCTCCTGAAGATGAAGCAATACTGATGGCACAGGCTGGAGGTAGAGCCTCTATACCACAACAAGTACAGAATTTGGCATCTAGAGGTAGGCATGGAGATACTATGCTTATGCATGTTAATCCACAAGAGTTTCAAGGATTATCTACATTACTAGGACCAACTACTACTAATCCTGATACTGGTCTACCAGAAGCATTTGCTTGGTGGTTGCCTTTAGTTGGTGCAGCAATAGGTGGTGTTGGTGCTGCTGCTACAGGCCGTGATTGGAAGAAAGGGGCTTTAATTGGAGGATTAGCTGGTCTTGGTGGTGCTGGTATGATGAGCCTTGGTGGAGCTAGTACGGCTGCTGGAGGGTTAGGTTCTACATGGGGTCCATTCTCTGGTTTATTAGGTGGTGCAGGTACTACTGGTGCTGCAAGTGGAGTTGCAAATCTTGGACCCTATACAGGATTGGTAAATCCTGCTGTTGCTAATGTTGCTGGTGCTGGTGCTCCTTTAGGATTGACTTCTACGGCTGCTGCTCAAAATGCTGCATTAAGTTCTGTTCCACATACAATGGGAATGTTTGGAGGAGTTTCTCCTCAAGCTGCTATTGGTAAGACAGCTATAACTAATTCATTTGTTCCTACGATTTCTAGAGGAGCATCCTATACCCCTCCTAACTTTTTAAGTCCTGAAAAAGCAAGAGCACTAACGGCTAAAAATATAGAACAACAACAGGATGCTACTAGTTCTTCTTCTCTCTTAGGTAGAGCATGGGATTGGATGAAAGAAAATCCAAAAGAAACAGCAGCAGGAGCATATGGAATAAGCTCATTACTAGGTAGTCAGCAAGGATATCCTCCTTATACTGCACCTCCTATTAGAAAACCTGTTGAATTTGATATTAGTGATATTCCTCCAAAAGAATTACGAAGAGCTAAAAAACTAACAGAAGAAGAAATAGAAAAGCAAAAGCTAGAAGGTGGCACAGGTTCTTTCTTAGAAGGTACGGATCAGTTTACTGAACCCGGTTTTGCTAGTGGTGGTATTGTAGGTTTATATGGAGGTGGTCCTCCACCGGGACAGGGAGCTGCTGCTTATACACAAGTTCTTCCGGGTTCCATTGAATATAGACAAAAACATGGAAAATTTTTTCCTACTAATTACCACCCTCACTCTAATCCTTATGGTGATCCTATTAGAGAACCTGTAATAGAAGAAGCTCCACAACCTTTTACATTTGATAATAAAGATCCTTTTGCAACTAGAATATCTAATTTTAATGCACAGGATGCACTATCAAGAATAGCAGGACCAAGTATTCCAGTAACAACAAATACTATACCTGCTAATATACCTGTACCTCCTCCTGCTTTAGATCCTGTTGCTTTAAATGCAGGACAAGGAGCTTTAGCAGACTTATTAAATAGAGCATCTCAAAGTTCTTTTGCTGATGTAGGAGGTATTCAAGAAGCACTAGAGCAACCAAGTGTAATACAAAATAATACAGGTGGTCTTTTATCCATATTGTCTAATAGAGATCAAAGAAATAAATTTGATCCTATAGCTGCTGTTTCACCCATATATGCATTTAAAGAAGGTAAGTATCCTGAATATTATATGCCTTTAAAAATGATACAGGGGCTTGCCACAGGTGGAGGATTTGCAACAGGTAATGAATTTGCAGGTCATGTACAGGGAGTAGGAGATGGTATGTCAGATCAAATACCATTCCGTGTAGTACCTCAAACTCCACAGGATATTCCTAATGCTCCTGATATGGCTGTTCTAAGTACAGATGAGTATGTTTTCCCTGCTGATGCTGTAGCTATGTTAGGTAATGGCAGCTCAGATGCTGGTGCTAAGATATTAGATAGTGCTGTTAAGAATGTTAGGAGAGCTTCTATTGGTACTCCTAAACAAATTAAACAGATAGATGGACAAAAAGTTTTGGAAGGAGCCATGACAACTTAAATGATTGTATATAAAGTTCAAGCCCAACATATTGATGTGTTGTGGCCTTATGCAGAACCTCTTCTACAGAAGCCAATGAATAGAACATTAGGAGAAATTGAGTTAGAAGATATAAAGAATTGGTTAAAAGCAGAACAACAGCAACTTTGGCTAGGTATAGATGAACATAAACAAGAAATTATTTTAGCAATAACAACCCAGATATATGTATATCCACATCAAGCACATTTAAGGATACATTTAGCAGGGTCAAAGGAGCATACAATAGATAGTTGGATTGATAAATGGGTAGAGCCTATGGAAAAATTTTGTCGAGAGAATGGAATACGTTATTTAGAAACGGCTGGTAGAGATGGTTGGACAAAGCTCTTAAAGAAAAAAGGATATGAAAAGTATTATACTGTTCTAGTGAAGGAAATAAAAGATGACTGATACAAAAAAACTTATATCAACTTTAGAAATGCCAGAAAAGGTATCATTGTTTAAGGAATTATACAATGAACTTGCAGGGTATGGAGTAGAGGGAGATACAGAACTTGCTCATGTAAATACATTTGAAGCAAGATGGTTAAAGTCTATGGGTGGATCAGGATCTATTAATGATATAACTGGTTTACGAGAGTATAAAGGTGGTGGATCTCCTCCTCCAGCTCCTCAACCTCCTTCTTCTGTTACTCAAACATCTGAATTTCCTACAGAGATACGTCCTTTTGTTAAAGATATTCTTGGTGAAGCTAAAACAGAATTTCAAAGAGAAAAGGGAGAAGGTTATATTCCTTTTGGTGGGCCTCAGTTAGCTCAGTTTACTCCTGAACAGCAACAGGCTTTTGAAACTGGTAGAGAGCAGTTTGGAGCACGAGGACTTGCTGGTACACCACTGGCACAGGCTTCTACATATTATCAACCAGCCTTGGCTGCTACAGCATTAGGTACATCTGAAATAGGTACAGGGGATATACAACGTAGGATGGACCCCTTCTTACAGAATGTTGTAGATATAGCCAAGAGAGAAGCAGTAAGAGATGAAGACCTTGCAGCACAAGGTAGAGCAGCACAGGCTGTTGGTGCTGGTTCCTTTGGTGGTTCCAGACAAGCTATATTGGAAGCAGAAGCTGAAAGAAATCTTGGACAAAGACTTGGTGATATACAGGCACAAGGATTATCTCAAGCATTTCAGAATGCACAAAGAGCTGCTGAAGCACAAAGGGCTAGAGAACTATCAGGTGGTAGACAATTTGCTGGTCTAGGAGAGAGTGCATTCCAGAGGGCCAGAGGAGATATTACAGGTCTGGCAGGTATTGGAGAAGCACAACAGGGTAGAACTCAACAGGCTCTGGATTTGGCACGTAGAGAATTTGAAGAAGAGAAAGCATTCCCATCTACAGCTTTGCAACGATATTCCTCCTTGATAAGAGGTTGGGGTCTTACTCCTAATCAAACAGTTGTTTCTACTCCTGCACCTGTGCCTCGTCCGGGTCTTGCTCAACAACTTGCAGGAGCTGCTGGTACAGGTATAGGATTATATGGACAATTTGGAGGCTTTGATAAAGCAGCCACTGGAGGGCTTGTAGGACTTATGGGAGGGGGAACCCCTATGAACCCTCTTAGACCCCCCTACGAACTCTTCCCTGCCCCTACAAATAGGCAATATAATGCAGGGGGTATAGTAGGTTTAGGGATAGGTGGTACACCTGTATCTAATACTGTTACAGCTCAACCTAATCAACCAGCTCCTTCTGGTGGAGGTAAGGCTGGAGGTAGTCTTTTCCATAGGTTAATAGGTGAAAAATTATTAGAACAATTAAGAGATCAGGGTTTTGGAAATCAAGGACAGCCCCCAGAACTAGGACAAACCAGAGAACCCTTTAATGTAAATCTAGGTAGATTTGTCAATACAGGAGCTTCTTATCATCCCGGTGCTGCCACTGGTGGACTATTGGGATTGACTGTATCTAAGCATCAAGCTGGACAACGGCCTACTACTGGAATTTATAGAATAGCAGATATGTTGGGAGATGAAATTTTTACTTTTAGACCTAAAACAACATTAAGAGATGTAATTGATAAAGCTGAATTAAATCCAGAAGCCTTGGTAGGTAGAGAATATATAGAAGAAACAAGTCCTGAAGGAGCAATTGCATATGATATTGATCCTACTGATGAAGTTGATTATACTTCTGACTATGTTAAAGCAGCAGAAGCTGCACGAAGAGGTGCTTTAAATGAAGCATTAACTACAACTCCTGAAAGTGGGCCATCTATTATAGAAGGATTGAAAGGTCTATTACCTGTTGGTAGTCTTGAAAATATTGCTAAAACTATAGGCTCATTACAAGGAAGTACATATTCTCCTAGTACTACAAGTGTTCCCGTAGTAGATGTTCAGAATCAAGCATATAATGTAGGTGATCCTGAACTTCCTTATGGATTAAGAATGGATAAACCTGCAAATGAAACTCTTACAGAATACAGAAATAGAAGGGAAGCTGCTGCTCTGGAAGCTGCTAATCAAGCAGGGGCAGATATAGACCAAGCAGGAGCAGATGAGCCAATAATAGCTGCTACAGCAGGTGAGGATGGTTTAACTTCTGGAGTATCTGGAGCAGATGATCCTCCTCCTGATCCTTTTGCATTACCTGATCTACCTGAAGGTTATGATACAGCAGCATGGGAGAGTGCTCAAAAACAGTATCTTGATGCATTAAAAGCAGAAGCAGAAGGAGGAGGTCAAGATAAATGGGCAGCTTTAACTCAACTTGGTTTAAATCTAATGTCTGAGCAACCTCAGTATCAGGGAGAAAGTCTATTATCTATTGCTGGTAGGGCTGGTAAAGAACCTTTAGCAGCTTTGCAAGAAGCACAAAAGGATCAGAAAGCAGCAAGACTTAGTTACTTAAAAGCTAATGTTGACATTGAAGGTCAAAGAGCTAATTTAAAATCAAATGCAGAACAGAAAAAGTTTGATAATATTTTAAGAAGATTTATGGCTGGTGTAGCTTTAACAGAGGCTGAATATAAATTACTTGGTTTACAACATCCGAAAGGAGATGCTGTTAGTATAACTGCTGCTGAGAGAGCAGGATATAAATCTCTTTTTGAACCAAAATTTGACAAGTTACTAGGTGACAATATAGAACAATATGCATTAGCATATACCCGAAATAAAAACATTGACACAACTCCTGAAGAAGCTCTAAGAAGTGGTGTAGCAAGACTAAGATCAACAGGATCTCCTGAAAATGAAATGCTAATACAACGATCAGAAGAAATTATGGCAACTCAACGTCAAAAAAATAAAGATGAAGCTATAGAAAAAGCTATAGAAGAATGGATATTAGCTGGAGGTACTTTTAGACAATCTAATATTCTTACAAGATTGATACCGGGACAGTCAAAAGGAACATATACTCAATAATGGGTGCTTTAGATGACCTTATAGGAGCTTCACCCACATCTCCTACAATTAATACTCCTTCAAGTTATGGTGATACATGGAGTAATAGATTTGGTATTGCTACAGATCAAATGCAAAAGTCTATGTATGGTGGTCTGGGAGTAATAGCTGATAATCTGGATGATTATATTCCTGAAACTGCTATTGCTTTAAAAGAGTTTGCTAAAGCAGGAGAAAGAAAAGAGTTACAACAACTATATTCTAGACCTCAACCTACTCGTAGTGCTGAAATAACAGAAGCATGGAAAGATATAAAGAAAGAAGCAGATGAAGGGGATGTATTAGAAGCAGCCCTTAGAGGTGGACAATGGCTACATGATGCTACGGCAGTAGCCCTTCCTTCTCTTGGAGTAGCTGGTGCTGCTCTTGTAGGTGGTACAGTTATAGGTGGTATTACTGCTACTGCTGCTGGTGCTGTTGGTATTCCTGCTACGGCTGCTGCTGGTGCAGGTACATTAGTAGGTCTATTTACTTCTCTTGCACCGGGAACTTTAATGGGTGCAGGAGAAACATATGATGAAGCTATAGCACAAGGAGCTACACCTGAACGGGCAGAAAAGTATGCATTAGCTGGTGGTGCTGCTATAGGTGCATTGGATAGAATAGGAGCTTCTGCTTTACTTGGAGGATTAATAAAAGCATTCGGTTCCAAAATGGTAGTTAAGACTGCTGTAAAAAATGGAGTACCTAAAGAAGCAGCAGAAGAAGTTGTTGATGGTGTAAAGAAAGAATTATATACTAGCCCTGAATTTTTAAAAGAGAGTATAGGAGCTACAGCTTTAAAGACAAGTATAAAAGCAGGACTTACTGAGTTTGGAACAGAAGCAGCACAGGAAGCTACACAAATAGCTGGTGCTGGATTGGCTGCTGAAAAAGGATTAAATCCATATACAAATGTAGAACTATCTAATAGATTAATTAATGCTGGTGCTATTGGTTTAATTGGTGGTAAAACGGCAGGATTAGGTGTAGGTACTTTAGCTGGTATACAGCAAAAGAATATAATTAAACATGCAGAAAAAATAGATAGAGAAATAAAAGAAATAATAGATCAGCAACCAGAAGCAGGATGGACAAAAGAATCTCTTGCATCTTTAAAAGCTACACTGGAAGAAAAGTATAAGCCTAATCTATTAAAAGATTTGGTTAGTCGTTCCACTTCTCCATTGACAGGATTTGCAAGACGTAGCCCTATTGGTCTTGAAATAGTTAATATGTTGGATAACTATTATAATAATGTTAGTGGTAATATTGGAGACAAAAGTGATAAAATAAATGATGCTCTACAAAATATTAGAAGGGCTGTAAAACTTCCTATTTTACAGAGAAGTATATCTAAAAGAAAGAATGATGAAGTATATAGAGTTCTATCTAGAAAAAATAAGGAGGGTGTTTCTCTTCTTGATGATCCTACTGTAAGAATAGATCCTGATGTTAGAGCTACAGCCGAAGCTCTCAGAGGAGTTCTAGGAGAAGTAACTACTCCAGAGATTAAATTAACTAAAGATTCAATTACAGAAGCATTAAGGAATAATTTAGATTTACCTCCTGAAATAGAACTCATGCCTGATGGAGATGTAAAGACAGATTTAATAAATAAGTTTAATAATATTAAACGAGATTATACTAGTAGAATATCACAAAGAACTTTTAATTTTGATCCAGAATTAGAAGCAGATCAGGATATAAATAGAGCATTGCTTGAAGTAGAGGAGTCAGGAAGATTTAAAAATTTGCAGGATACAGTAATACAAGAAGAAGTAGGTACAGGTATATATGGAGATTTAAGAAAAGCTGGATTAGATGTTTCTTTCTTGGCAGGATATATGCCTCGTATTTATAAAGTAGCTTTACCTTGGCAAAGAAAAAGAATGAAGAAAATTCTAGTAGAAGAACAGGGAATGAATGAAGAAGATGCTATAGAAGTTATAGATAATATAAGAGGTAATGAGGGAGCATATATTCCTGATACTCAAAATTTACAACTAGGTATAGATCCTGATGAACAATCTGTATTTCAAGATAGTACTATAGCAGCAGAAAGACGAAGGATGATTAATGATGGAACCTTTAGAAAACTAGATGATGCAGGATTAGTAGAACGGAATGTAAAGGGAATATTAGATAAATATATGTTAGAGTCTGCTAGAAGAACTGAAGCTAAGAAGCTGAAAGACTTTATTAAACCTGCTCTTGAAGAATTACAACCTCCTTCTGATGATTTTATAGGACCACCTCGTAGAAGAATAGATGCAGAAGCTACTCCAGATGAATTAAAATTAATTACAAAAATTTATAATGCTATTAATCATAAATATAAACCTTTTAAATATGAAGGAGTACGTAAAGCACAAAGGATGTTCTTGACGTATCAGTATATGTTGACACTTCCTTTGGCTGCTCTTACAGCTATGTCAGAACCATTCATTGTTCTTAGTAGGGTTAGTTCTAAAGATGCTATGTTTGGTGCTGCACAAGCTGCAAGTAATACTCTTAGACAAGGAGTGAGAAGTATCTTACCTAAATGGAAAAGAGGTGAAGCAGAACAGGCATTTAATAGTATACTTCAAGGGTATGATGGTACATTGGCTGAACGTCTGGGTGATATATCTGGTGTAGAAGTAAGCAGATTTATTACAGATAAGTTCTTTAAGACAATTCTTCTTACACAGATTACTCAGTTCAGTAGAGATATAGCATTCCAAGCTGGACAACGGCAATTGAAAAGAGATATTAATTCAGTAGTCAAGAGTGATATAAGTGGTGAAGAAACTATAGGAGATATAAAAGCTAAAAAAAGATTGGCAGAGCTTGGATTAATAAAACAAAATATGGAGTTGGATAATCCTGATAGTGAAGTTCTTGCATGGGCTAATGATGAAGCTGGTCCTGTTCCTCCTGAATTAATTCGTAAGGCTATGTCTAAGTTTGTTGATGAAATTATTATGGCTCCTAATGTAGTTAATAGACCTTTATGGATGAGTGATCCACATCTAGCTTTAGTAGCACAGTTAAAAGGATTCATGATGACCTTTGGTAATACTGTAGGTGGTAGACTATGGAGAGAAGTTCTTAAACCTTTGGCAATAGGTGGACCTGAAGGTAGAAGAATACCTATGGATGAGGCTGCTAGATATGGGATATCTTTATTATTAATTATAGCAGCTTCTATGGCTATTAGAGAAATAAAAGATGAGATAAGATATGGAGATGAACCAAGTGCTTGGAAGGATTCTAAAGGTGGAAGAAGAATTATTGATGCTGTAGTATCCAGTAATATATTTGGACCGGGTACAGTTGTATATGATTCTCTTAATGCTAGTAAATATGGATCATCTGTACTTGCTACAATGGCTGGACCGGGAGCTTCTTATGTTGAAAGATTAGTGGATGCAATCGGACAAGCAACGAATAATAAACCAAGAGCTTTAGCAAGAGCTATTGCAAGTGGTATACCATTCCTTAGTGCTGTATTCCCAAGACAAAAACCAGCAGTAACAGATACTTTTGAAGAGATGTTAGAAGAAATAACAGGAGCACAATAATATGCAAGACATGACCATGATCTGGAATGCCATACTCACGATGGCTATTGGTGGATTTCTGTGGTGGATACGTACCACTTCAGCATCCATTGCAAAGATACGTGAGGAAGGGTTGGGTAATAGAGAGCACATAGCTCTGACCTATGCAACCAAACAAGATGTTAAAGATGACCTACACCAGATTATGGCAAGGTTTGATAGACTTGAAGATAAGATAGATGACTACATGAGAATGGATAAGTAATGGCTACATACAATAATCCCGGTAACTTGGAAAAGGGTCAGGGATATGCAGGAGAAACTGGAGAGTTGTATGGAAATGACAGATTCTCTGTATTTGAAAATCCTCAGATGGGAACTAGAGCGTTGTTTAAAGATCTTCGTACAAAACTAAGAAGATTTAAAGGAGATTTACCAAGTATGATAAGTCAGTATGCTCCACCTAATGAGAATGATACTAAAAAATATATTAACTTTGTAGCTAAACGCATAGGTAAGTATGAAATATCAGAAGAAGATTTACCTAGTGTAGCCAAAGCTGTTATTGAGATGGAAAACAAAGAACAGGAAAGAAAAGTTTATTTAGATAATCCAAGAATACTAGAAGAAGGATATAATTTATCCCTTCTTGATCTTCCTAATACAGCAAGATATGAAGATGCTTTGCAAGAGTATAGTAGAATACAAGCAGAAAAAAATACAGGTGGGATGATACAACGTAACCCATACCCATATAGTCCACGACCAATATAAGGAGTTATAATGAAGAAACGATGGGAGTTTTTCTCAGAAGATGATTTAAGGTGTAAAGGTACAGGTGAAATAAATATGAATGAAGAGTTTATGAAGAAGCTCATAGCTCTTAGGAAAGAACTAGATCAACATATGAATATAATATCAGGCTATAGACACATGGCCTATAACGATGTTCTAGGAGGCAACAGAGATTCTCCCCATCTCAGAGGCAAAGCAGTAGACATTGCCTGTCATGGTAAAAAAGCATATAATATAATTAGATTAGCAACGGAGCATGGCTTTAAAGGTATAGGTATAAAGCAGCATGGTCCTAAAGAAGATAGGTATGTCCACCTAGATATGGACAATCACCCAACTCCTACAATATGGAGTTATAACGGAAAGTAGTACAACAATAAGGAGTAACAAATGCTTTGGATGGAATTTATTAGAACGTCTTGGCCCATCTTCCTTGCACTTATTACCCTTATCGTTGTGCTGGCTAAGATGCATTCTGATATTCAAATTATAAAAGAGAAAATCAGAACACTCTTTGAGCTATTTAACAGAGATAGGAACTAGAAGCTACGGCTATATTCCAAGAATATATCTCCTGTATCTCTATAGCTTACACCATTCACAGTATCAGAACGGAAGAAGTTAACAGTACGTCCTATCTTACGTGTCCAAGCTACCTTGATAATGTTATCTTCCAAGAATTGCTTTGAAAGAAAGAGTCTCATCTTATTCTGAGTACCATCGTCTGCATTAAATTCATAACGAGTACCCAATGTAATACCTAGATCTGCTGTCCTAGTGGGCAACGGAGCCAGATCTTCAACAGTAACATCTCCTGCTTGTGCTTCTTGTTCATCGTTACAAGCAGCAATTAAAAACAAACTAGCTACTAAAGCTACAATAATCTTCATATATTCCTCCTATGTAAAGTTACACTTCTTAACAAGTTCCATAACATTCTTCTTTCCTATAATCTTTAAGGCTTCTATTATGCCATTCTCAAGCCCCTCCTTTGTCATGTCTATTTCTTTATCACTCTTTGATCCACGTATTCTGGATAGTAGTTCCAATGCTTTGATTGCACTGTTTACATGTCCATTGTTTTTAGCATAGGCATACTGCTTCTCTATCTCATCTATAACATCAATCGTAGTTTCTAATTCATTCTCAAGATCAGATATCCTATCTAGTATCTCCTGATTCTTGAGCATACGATATCCCTGATTGTTGGCTGATCGTGGAGCATATCCAGCAGCCTTGGCAGCTTCTGTTGCATTACGATGTAACACATAAGCCTGTGCAAACCTTTCTTGTTTATCTGATAACATTACTTCAAGTTATCTCTTTGTATTCCCTTTGTCTTTTCAAAACTTCTCATACCACCAAGACCAAGTAAAGATAATGTTAATGTCATCAATCCTTCTGTTGGTATCATAGGTAATACTATATCATTAGCCCATATAGCCAAGGCCCATAGACATATAGGCTGGAATACGAATTGCCATCCTAATCCAAAGGCACATATCCACATGATAGCTGGCCTAGCTCCTGCTACAAAGATAGAAGGATGCTTGGCCTGTTCTTTATTAACATCTATCTGTGCAAGATTAGCTCGTTGCACCTGTGTCTTTAGCTCATGGTTTAGCTTAGCACGTAGATCTTTGTCCTCGACAAACTTATCCAGTACATTATCTACCACACCCACTACTGATTCTATAAGTCCTATAGCCATACTATTCTCCTATGTTAAATAGATTGTACTGAAGAACATTATCA
>VTLG01016976.1_pt1 | contig 13967 bp, 15 predicted proteins | sample 4694571 | NCBI WGS metagenome assembly VTLG01 (sample SAMN12604809, study PRJNA352737) | marine metagenome | biome: ENVO:00000447; feature: ENVO:00000209|ENVO:00000569|ENVO:01000036; material: ENVO:00002151; isolation source: viral sequences binned using virsorter ...
GATTGAAAACCGTAGAGGTTGGAAAACAATTCGGTGTCGTGATAGTTGGTGGACACGAAATAGCAACATTCAGAAAGGATATTGGTAAAGGGAGACGCCCAAGTTCAGTTGATTATACCGACATCGAAGGTGATGTCAAACGAAGAGATTTGACCATTAACGCTCTATTCTATGATATGGATAGAGGTGAGATAGTTGATTTAGTAGGTGGTATTAAAGATTTAAAAAGGAAAAAGATCCGAACTGTAGGAAAACCTGTCGAAAGATTTGATGAAGACCCACTGCGAAAGATGAGAGCACTAAGATTTCAAGGTGCACTTGGTGGTAAGTTAGGTAGGGAAACTGAAAACGCACTAAGACAGAATCCAAGTCTAAAGGGTGTGAGTAAAGAAAGAATTAGAGATGAGTTTGTCAAGTCAATCAAGAAGGCAAAAAACACGAAAAAATATTTACAACTTGCCGATGAGTTAGGATTTACCAAACAGATACTTCCAAGATATCAAATCAGTATTCCATACATAAATGAAAATGATTATATTTTATTTTTAGCTTGGATTTTACGAAAAAATGATGTAAATTCTATACGGAAATTGAATGGTTTAGCCTATCCTAATCAAGATATAGTCAACATACAATTCTTGAATGTGTTACAATCATTCAAACCTGAAAATATATTCTTGATTAAGAAGTTCCAAGAAAAGACCAATCTTAGTGATAAACAAATCATTAGATGGGGAAAGTATATTAGAAAAGACTTTAAAAAATTAGTAAGATTTAAACTATCAGTTAAAGGAAGTGATGTGTCAAAAGATTTAAAAGGAAGAGAAATAGGTAAAGCAATACAAAACATGGAAAAAGAAAAATACTTAAATGAAATTGCTGTTCGTAAAAAACCGAAAAAATTTAAGGATATTTTTAATTCTCTACCGATAGATTTAAAGAAGAGAGTTTACAATCTCAAAAATTATCAACAGAGAAGAGACCATCATCCTGAAGGAAATGTACTCAAACATACGATTGCAGTTACAAATAGGGCACTAAGAACTGGTGATATAGACTTCGCACTTGCTGCTCTGTTCCACGATATCGGTAAAGATTCAACGGCAAAACTACATCCCAAGAAAGGATTTTGGACACATTATGGTCACGAAAAAGTTTCCGCTAAACTTGTGTTGAAGTACAAGAAGTGGATAAAATCGATGGGTGGTAATGTTGCTGATATTTATTACATAGTAAAACAACACATGAGAATGAAGGTGTTCGATAAAATGAAGTGGCAAAAACAAGATAAATTAAGTAAGTTTAGAGCATTTCCAAAACTAAAAAAATTCTCTCAAACGATGGATATAGGTGGTAGGGGAATAAATGATTCTGTTAACGAGGGTATAAATGATCCTGGTATTTTAAAGGCCGTATTTTTAGCAGGTGGGCCAGGTAGTGGTAAATCATTTGTTGCAAGTGGTTTATATGGGATACCAAAGAAAGTCAATGTATCTGCTTTTGGATTAAAACTTGTAAATCAAGATAAAGAATTGACAAGAATGTTAAACAAATACGGATTCGGTACGGACTTAGATGATATGGATGATGAGTTATTCAGACAACTAACAGACCCAACCTACGATGACTATAGTGGATTAAGGACAAGGGCGAAAGAACTTACAACTGCTCGTAAAAAACTTTACATGAATGGTAGATTAGGATTGATAATCGATGGTACTGGTCACAAGTTTGATAAGATTAAGGAACAAAAGAAAGAATTAGAGGAGATAGGGTACGATTGTTACATGGTTTTTGTTCATACAGATTTAGCAGTGGCTCAAAAACGAAACATGGAAAGACCAAGAAAACTGAATCCTGAAATCGTAGAACAATCTTGGAACGAAGTACAGAAGAATAAAATATACTTTCAAGGATTATTTGGTAATGCTAATTTTATGATGGTGGATAATTCAGATACATTGAGTCCAAAACAAGCGACTAAGAAATTTAATATGTTGGTTAAAAAAGGTATTGGAAAATTTATCAAAAAACCTGTCAAAAACTATCGTGGTAAACAATGGATTGAAAAACAAAAGATAATGAAAGAATCCATAAATGAGGCACCAACGAAAATCAAAAAGGTAGTTGGGATTTATGGTGGTAGATATCAACCATTTGGCCCACATCATTTCAAAACTTATAAATGGTTAAAGTCAAAGGTAGATGACGCCTACATCACCACATCCAATATAAAAAAACCACCAAGACATCCAATGAATTTCAAAGAAAAAGTAAGACATATGACAAAGATGGGTGTTCCTAAGAATCGTATTATACAGGCAACATCACCATTAAAGGCCGAAGAAGTGCTAAAAAAGTATGACCCTAAGACCACTGCCGTGATATATATATTTGGAGAGAAGGATGCTGGTAGATTGAGTGGTGGTAAAAAGAAAGATGGTTCACCATCATACTTCCAAAGTTATAAGAAAAATAAGAGAAATCTTAAAGGTTATGAAGAACATGGATACTTCATGACTGCACCTCATGTTTCTGTAAAAGTTGGTGGTAAGGAAGTTAGTGGAACTGTTATGAGAGACTTATTGGGTTCACCTAAGATAGAAGATAAAGAAAGACCAAAACTATTCAAACAAGCTTTTGGTTATTTCGATAAGGGTGTTTATCAAATGATGACCAATAAGTTTAGAAAGTTATACGAAATGTATGATGATTTTTTACAACAAAACAATTTGGCACAAATATTAGTAGAAACTTCTGCAGTAGGAAGTAGTATTCCCTCAATAGCAGATGAGGGTTTATATGATTTCTTCCAAGACTTCAATGATTATCAAAGGATTTCAAAACGATGGGCAGAACAACATGGATGGGAATTAGTCAATTATGTACTGAGTGATTCTGCACAAGACCCAAGACCACAAGGTGGACTATCATTTGATAGTTTAGATGACCAAATGGTCAAAACAGTAACCTACGGAAAAACAATCAATCAAGGTGGTAAGAACTGGCAGAGTGTGGATGAACCATATTCAAAGTACGCACAAAGACAGGCAGAAATAAACCAATCAATCGGTTGGGAATTGGTAAAATTTATGATGGAACCTAAACAAGATGTAAAGGTAGATGATACTTGGAAGATTGACCAACTCGATGTGGTTGATTCTGATAAGTTAAGTAGTTTAGCAACAGAAAAAGATAATGAGTTATTATCAGAGGGTAAGTTGATAGCTGCCCGAAACAAAGGTCATTTGAAAAACAAAGGTGAGACGGCACTTGATTTAAAAGGTATGAAATCAAAGTTCAAAGGTCGTGGTGATATATCAGACGCTTTCGTTTTTGCCATGGAAGACTTACAAAGAGCGATAAAAGCTTTGAGTGTAAAACAAAGAAATAAAATTTTTATGAATGGTAAGGCATTCATGAACTTAGAAGTTATGTGGCCTAAGTCAGCTAATGTGATTGATTATGATAAAGCCGAGATAATATTTCATGGAGCACTTGAATACGATGATGATGGAAATGTGGTGGGTGAAGTTAAAGGTAGTGCTAGAATGTTAGCAGGTATGATTAAACAAGTTAATCAAAATGTACAAAAAAAATATAATATCGGAAAACCAAACTTTTTAACAGTACCTAAAACACAAAACTTCGGTAAAAAGAAAAGACAATACTTGAGTAGATTGAATAAATTACAGAAGGAATATGGTTTAAAGGATAACGACACATTAGCTAAGTATCATCAGAGTTATTGGGAAGAATTTATATTTAACGCGGCAAAACAATTTGGATTTACAATTCCAGCTACAAAATTAAAGAACTTGACTAAGAGATGGGCATTCTTTGATAAGAGTTATAAGATACCACAAATAAGAAAAGATTTTAAAAACCAACCAAAGTTTTTAGATTGGGTATTGACCACAGATAAACAAGACCATGCTAGAATGGTTAAAGATAATATGAAACCATTTGAAATACTATTCTTTGATGTTGGTGCGGAAATAATGAAGAATGTAAGTGGTTGGTTGGCAGCATCACCCGACAACGCGGTACAAGGTATCAAGAAAAGACTTGATGCCGCAATCAAAGATGTGAGAAGTAAAAAAGATTTGAAAAAATTAAATAGATTAAAAATACAATTAGACCGATTGAATGCTATTGGTGGATTAGATGCTATAGTTCCAAGTGAAGGAATTGTTTTTAAGTATAAGGGTAAAACATACAAATTTACTGGAGCATTTGCACCAATAAACCAAATTACAGGTCTAATGACATTTTAGGAGTAGGTTATGAGTGATAGTATATTATCGAGTAATCATCGAGAACGGGCAAGACAGATAGAAAATATCAAAAGGGTTGCTCGTGGTGATAAAGTAGAGAAAAAGATTTATGTTCAAATGGAAGATTTGGACGAAAAGAAAAAAAGAGAAGAGAAAATCAAAGATGAGAGGGAAAAGTCTTTGAGTCGTTCCGACGCTCTTGCTGGTGCTCGAACACCTTGGTTCTGTCCAGCCTGTAGCAAGACAATGAAAAGTCATTTAGATGATAAGATGTACAGATTATATGGTCATTGTTTTGATTGTCAAGTTAAATTTGAATCTAAACTAAGGGCAAAAGGTACATTTGAAAATTGGGAAAGGCAGAAGGTTTTGAATAATAAACTAGCTTGGATAAAAGAACAAAAAGAAGGTGTACAAGATTGGCGTAATGAAGCATCTAAACCAATTGAAGTTCATGAATCAGTTGGTGTACAAGAGCTCGAATTAGAAACAGAAAGGTGGAGTCAAAATACTGAACAAATTGAGAAGATGGCAGATGAGGCTTTACAGGAGTTTGATAAGATGGAACAAGAGACTCAAGAAGAACTCGAAAGTATAGAGATTTAATATTTATGAATATGAAAGATAAACATAGTCCGTTAACAAAAGAATGGTGGGATGAAGTGGTGGTGAGAGAACTACTGAACGAGGGTGGTGCATATGGACATATGGCTCATCCGTTTGATGATAAAGATTTAACATTCGGTGATTTAAAAAAGATTATTGAGAATGGATTAGGTGGTAAATTAAGTCGTGAAGATAATGTTACCGAAAAACTCGATGGTCAAAATTTAATGATAAGTTGGAGAGAGGACTAATGGCAATAACCATAGATGTAAAAGTTGGAGATACCATATTAGGTGGTAAATTCAAAAATAAAAGAATTAAAGTAAAGGAAATCAGTAAAGATGAACATGGGATGCCTACTATAAATGGGAGAAAAGTAGTCAATTTCAGACTTGTGAAGGTGGAAGAAAAGGTTACTCGTGATAAAGATGATTACGCACAATATGAAGAACCAAAAGATAGTGACTTCGACCAACCACATAAAACAAAATACAAAAAAATGATGGAGATAATAGTATGATTATTGATTGGATTAAATCACTTTTTCACAAAAAACCTGATGAAATTGTTAAGTTAAAAGAAATAATAGAGAAACAAAAACAAGAAAAAGAACAATTACAAAAAGATTTGGATAAATTGTTGTCAAGAAAAAGAATTAGTAAAAAGGTCGTAGCAAACGCTAAAAGAAAACTTACAAGAACCAAAAATGAAATTAATAAGATGGTAGAAGTATTTGATAACGAAGATGTAGATGATGCAGTAAAGTTCCTTCGTAAGTTTTCAAAATAGTAATAATTATATACATATATATAGGAGAAAATAAATGGGAATAGTCGATAGAACACCTCCAACAATCAGAGGTAATCTCGGTGATTATAATCACGCCCAAAAAGTAGCTTCAAGTACAACTGTAGCATTTAGTGGTTCAAATGAAGGACGAGCATTTCTTGTAGAAAATAAGTCTAATGTTGTCATTCATTGTTCAGCAGGTGGAACAATTGATGCTGATGCATTAGTGGCAGGTACACTTTATCCGATTGGAGTTAAAAAAGTAGCAATCGGTGGTACTGGTGTCATATATGTCTTGAGATAAATGTCTGATAAAAAAATCAAAGAAGTAATTAAAAAAGAATACCTAAAGTGTGCTGTTGATCCTGTATACTTCCTAAAAAAGTATGCTGTAATTCAACATCCACTACAAGGTAAAGTACCATTTGCACTCTATCCATTTCAAGAAGCTTCTTTAAAAGATTTTAAAGAAAATAATTATAATATCATTCTAAAGGCTCGTCAGTTAGGTATATCAACATTAACTGCAGGATATGCACTATGGATGATGACATTTCAAACTGATAAGAACATATTGGTAATTGCTACAAAACAAGATACCGCTAAAAATTTAGTCACAAAAATACGAGTCATGCATGCTAACCTACCGAGTTGGGTAAGGTCAAAGTGTGTTGAGGACAACAAACTCTCACTTAGATACTCGAATGGTTCACAAGTAAAGGCGATATCAAGTACTGAAGACGCAGGTCGTTCAGAGGCACTATCTTTATTGGTAATTGATGAGGCAGCATTCATCGATAAGATTGATACAATATGGACTGCTGCACAAAGTACTCTATCTACTGGTGGACAATGTATCGCACTCTCCACACCTAATGGTGTAGGTAATTGGTTTCATAGAACATGGGTTGGAGCAGAGGAAGGTTCAAATGATTGGAACATGATAAGACTTCATTGGACTGTCCATCCTGAACGAGAACAAGAATGGAGAGATGAACAAGACAAACTCTTAGGTCCTTCAGAAGCCGCACAAGAGTGTGATTGTGACTTCATCACTTCAGGTCAAGGAGTTGTTGACCCAAGAATATTAGAGGAGTATAAAACCTCATATATAGAAGAACCATTGGAAAAAAGAGGTTTTGATAGTAATCTTTGGGTTTGGAAGTCACCAAATTATACAAAAGATTATGTTTTAGCCGCTGATGTCGCAAGAGGAGATGGACAAGACTTTTCAGCTTTCCATGTGATTGATGTGGATAATATGGAACAAGTAGCGGAATACAGAGGGAAAATTTCTACCAAAGATTTTGGTAATTTATGTATGAATGTTGCCCAAGAATACAATAACGCACTACTTGTGATTGAGAATTCAAGTATTGGTTGGGCGGCGATTCAACAAGTAATCGATAGACAATACGATAATTTATTTTATACTTCAAAAGATTTACAATATGTAGATGTTGCTAGACAAGTAACAAATAGATACAGAAACTCAGACAGACAAATGGTACCTGGTTTTAGTACTACATCAAAAACAAGACCATTGGTTATAGCTAAATTAGAGGAATATTTCAGAGAAAAGTCAGTAATTGCACATTCTTCACGATTAATAGATGAGTTGTTTGTATTTATATATAACAACAATAGGGCCGAGGCGATGGTCGGATATAACGATGATTTGGTGATGAGCTTAGCTATTGGACTATGGGTTAGGGATACAGCACTTCGGTTAAGAGCCGAGGGTATGGCCTTACAAAAAGATGTACTAAATAGAATGATAGACTACGAAGCGGTCTACACACCAAGTGAAAATAAAAAAGAGGGTTGGACAATGGATGTCGGTGACCAAAAAGAAGATTTAACTTGGTTAATTAAGTAAGAGGATAAAATGGCAGAATCCAAATTAAGAGCAAGATTAAGAAGATTATTTTCCACAAATGTAATTGTTAGACATGCGGGTGGAAGAAAATTAAAGATTGCCGATACAAATAGATTACAACAACTTTCAAAAGATAATCTTGTTGATAGGTATTCAAGATTATATAGTAATCTAGCAACTGGCGGATATGGTAAATCTCAACAGATTACATTTCAATCTCAAAGAATAGGATTGTTCAGAGATTACGAGGAAATGGATAACGATGCTATCATATCATCTGCACTCGATATCTACGCAGATGAATCTACCATGAGGTCTGAATATGGTGATGTATTGACAATACAATCCGATAATGAAAATATTTACGATATATTAAGGAATCTCTATTACGACATTTTAAATATAGAGTTCAATTTATGGCCTTGGACAAGGAATATGTGTAAGTATGGAGACTTTTACTTGTACTTGGATATCAAAGACAAGTATGGTGTTACAAATGTAGTTCCTCTTTCAACATACGATGTCACAAGAATTGAAGGAGCAGACCCTTCAGAACCATATTTAGTAAACTTTCATGTTCAAGATGCTGATAACAGACATTCAAATCAAAGAAGTGAAAAGGAATTTCAAAATTATGAAGTAGCACATTTTAGATTACTAAGTGATTCAAATTTCTTACCATATGGTAAGGGTATGATTGAAGGAGCCCGTAAGATTTGGAAACAATTATCCCTTATGGAAGATGCGATGTTAATACATAGAATCATGAGAGCACCTGAAAAAAGAGTGTTCAAAATTGATATTGGAAACATCCCACCAGCAGAAGTTGAAAACTTTATGCAAAAGATAATCAACAAGATGAAAAAGGCACCCGTTATCGACCAAGATGGTGATTACAACCTCAGATATAATATACAAAATCTTACAGAAGATTTTTTCTTACCTGTTCGTGGTGGTGATAGTGGTACAAATATCGAAGGACTGCCAGGATTAACTTATGAAGCCACAGACGATATTGAATATTTGAGAAACAAACTATTGGCAGCTCTCAAGGTTCCTAAAGCTTTCTTGGGATATGAGGAATCACTCGGTAGTAAAGCAACTCTAGCGGCTGAAGATGTAAGGTTTGCAAGAACTATAGAAAGAATACAAAGAATTATTATTTCAGAATTGACAAAAATAGGTATTGTCCATTTATACTCACAAGGATATACAGATGAAGATTTGGTAAACTTTGAATTAGGATTAACTAACCCATCTAAAATATATGAGGAAGAAAAAATTGAATTGTGGAATTCAAAACAATCTCTTGGACAATCAATGATAGATTCAAAGATAGCTTCAACAGAATGGGTGTATGATAATGTATTTAAGTTTACCGAAGAAGAAAAGAAGGAAATGAGACTACAAATTATCAAAGACCAAAAGAGAAAGTTTAGACATGACCAAATAGAACAAGAGGGTAATGACCCAGTACAAAGTGGTCAAGCTATGGGAACACAAGGAGCCATGATGGGTGGAATGGATGACATGGGTGGTGATATCCCACCTGAAGGTGGAGATGATGATTCCTCACAACCTGACCCAAACATTGGACGAACTGGTAAAGAAATAGGTGGTAGACCAAAAGAGGGCAACAAGTACAAAAAAGATAGTGGAGCTCGTGGTAGAGACCCATTAGGTAGTCATGATAGAAGAAAACAATACGGAATAGCCCTTGCACATTATGATGCCATGAAAAAAGATTTGAAAAAATTAAGTAGAAATGATAGAAAACTATTAGAAGAGACAATGGATGTTGAAAAAGAATATTCAGATGATGTTAATTCTTTAAATAATGATTCTAAATAACGAATTATTAGAAGTTTTTATATTTATATAAGAGATATTATACGGAGAATTGGAGTATTAAATGAGTAAACGAGCTAAACACTCGAAAATAAAGAATACAGGTATTCTTTTCGAGTTGTTATCAAGACAAATTACACAAGACATCATAAGTGATGACACAAAAAGTAAATCTATCGATTTGCTCAAGAAGTATTTTAATGAAAAAACTGAAATCGGTAAAGAAAATCAACTTTATCAAGTTTTGGTGAAAACAAACTACAATTCAACTGCTAAGGCCCAAAGATTGGTTGAGGCTGTTTTAAAATCTCGTTCTAAAATAAACAACAAAAAACTTAAAAATGAGAAATACAATCTCATCAAATCCATAAGTGAAACTTATAAAACGGAAGATTTTTTCCGTTCTCGTATACCAAACTACAAAGTTCATGCTTCAATATACAAATTATTTTTATCAGAATCATTGGAAGCACTAAATCCTTTAGATGAAGTAGATAGTAATTTTACAATCATAGAGCACATTACTGGTAGAAAAATGACAAAGGATGTTAAGAAAGATGCGGAAGTCATTAAAGAATTTAAAAATCAAGATAAAGATTTAAGATTATTATCATATCAATTGATGGTTGATAATTTTAATAAAAAATATAAAACTCTGAATACTCCACAAAAAAATCTCTTAAAAGAATATATAAATAATATCTCTAATACCAATTCTCTAAGAGAGTTTGTCAATGATGAAGTAAAAAAAATACAAAATGCCTTAAATTCACATCTACCTAAAATTGATGATGACATAACGAGAATCAAACTCCAAGAGGCAATTAATCAAATGGAACACCTAACTAAAGGTAGTATCGTCAAGGACAAACAAGTTATTTCTCTAATGAGGTATTATGAACTCATTAAGGAGCTTGACAATGTCCGCTCAAAGTAAACTCGAAGAGTTTATAAGAAGGCTCATTCAAAAAGAGTTAAAAGAGGCTTCCTCAACTGCCTCTGCAGGTGATATATCTTACAAAACACCTTACGCATTCAAGAAGAACAAAAAGGGTAAAAAGAAGAAGAAGGCTGGATATGGTGGTGCTCATCATGACCCCACTATCGGTACGGACAATTTTCATGCCAAGGACCCAAAGTTGAGAAAAGAAGGAAAGTATCACGATTTTCGTAATGACGACTCATTGACACCAAAACAAAAAATTGGAATGGCAATGAGGGAATCTCGTGATAGCTTAAGAAAATTAGAAAAAACAATCGATATGAATTTAAGATTGAAAAATGAATTAAATGTAGATTCAAGGGATTATTGGAAAAACACACATAAGGCACTCAGAAAAATTAGTGAGAGATTAGTAAAGTTAGCAGGTAAGGTCGGTCAACTAAGATAATTCCATGTCATTTGAAGAAAACAAAAAGTCTTATATGGACTCTTTGTATGGTATTTCAACTTTATTAAAAAGATGGCATACAGAGATTCATAAAAAAGATGTAACAAAAAATTATATGATTGGTCGTCTTGATGATTGGATAAAGAAACTCCAACAATTAAGACATGAAATCATGATGAGAAAAAGTTAATTAAATACCTTATAAAAAGGATGAAATAAAATGAAAGAACTAATAGTAGACTACTTACCATTTGAGGTAACACCAGAACAAATAAATGAATCCATTTCAAGAAATGGTAAATTGGTAGTTCATGGTGTTTTACAACGGGCCAACGCAAAAAACCAAAATGGTCGTGTATACCCACGAGAAATTTTGGAAAGGGAAAGTCAAAAATATACCAAAGAATTTGTAGTTCAAAAAAGAGCGTTAGGTGAGTTAGACCATCCTGATAGTTCTGTTGTTAACTTACAGAATGTATCTCATAATGTTACGGAAATGAATTGGGAAGGTGATAATTTGGTCGGAACCGTAGAGGTATTGGGAACACCAAGTGGTAATATACTTAAAGAATTATTTAGAGCTGGTATCAAACTTGGTATTAGTTCTCGTGGTATGGGTTCAGTTGAACCGATGCAGGAAGGTGATGGGCAACAAGTTGGAAAGGATTTTGAATTAATTGCATTTGATTTCGTATCCAATCCATCCACACATGGAGCATTTCTATATCCATTAAAAGAAAGTGTAGGAAATGAAACACCAGCAGGTAGGACTTGTGGTGAATATTGTAAAGTTGAAAGTATTATTAATGACATAATCAGAGAAGGATAATGAAATTAAAAGACCTTTTAAAAGAAAGTAAGTATCTCAAACGAGAGTTTGGTGAAAAATTACCTACATTAGATAGTGTGATGAAACAACATCAAGGTGAATCAAAAAAATCTGTCAATGAAGGTAATAAACAAAGAGTAAAAACAAGATTTGGTATTTTGGAAATAAACCACGAAGAAGTAGATACGGCACCTGGTTTTCCACCTTTGTACATTGTTGATGTGTTTTTAAACAAACAACCTTTAGCTGATATTAACATAGAGGGTGACCCAAGAGATAATCCATACCAAGCTTATGTAAAGGTTAAGCCAGGTAAGAAAAAAATTAAGATGAGACATTAAGTGATAAGTTTGAAGTCATTACTTAAGAATGTTCGTGAGGCTAAAATTACTCCACCTAAAAAGGGAGTTGAAACACCATTGGATGCTAGGATACAGATTCAAGGATATGGTGTGATGACGAGAAAACAATTACAAAAAAGTATTGAAAGAATTACCTACGAGGTTTACAAGGATGCTAAAAAAGGTAATCACAATAATATATTAAGTTCACTTTATAAAAGAAGTGTATTACAAAAATTTTTGGAAACAGAAATTCAACATAGTGGAGAGTAAAAATGGGAATGAATCCTAAACAACAAATGGATATGAATAAGAAGTGGAGAGAATTTCGCCTCAAAGAAGAACTAAACGAAGAGGAGAAAGACGCTTTCGACGCACCAGTTCCATCACAAATTAAAAGATTTATGACAAAGTTCATAGATTCATTACAAAAGGGTAATTTAAATAGAAAAAGAAAATTAGCTATATTAGGTAAGGTAATTGCCAATCTTGGTATCGAACCTAACGAGCTAATGAAGTATGTTCGAATAGTCAAAAAAGGATTATAAATTGCCTGCCAAATCCAAACAACAACAGAAGTTTATGGGATTGGTTCATGCTTTCAAAAAGGGTGAAGTACCTGCGAGTAAGGTAAGTAAGGCTGTAAAGGATGCAGCTAAATCAATGAGTAAGAAGTCTGTTAAGAAGTATGCTCAAACAGACCACGATGATTTACCAAAGAAAGTTACTGAGGAAAAGATTAAAGCTGAAAATTTAGTAATTGAATTTGGAAAATCATTTCAAAAATTTACAAGAGCAGTCCATATGTTGGGTAAAGGTATTACCAAGATGAAAGGTGATAAAACAGATGAAAGAATTATTCAAAAGGCTTTCAAGAAACAGATTATTCCATTTGGTAGGTTGATTGATGAGTGGAACAAAGGACAACAAAAGAATCCAGGTTTAACTACTGAAGCTTGTCAAAAAGGATACATGACACATCCCACAAGAAAGACCAAGATTATGTTTGGTAAGAGATATAGAAATTGTGTCAAGAAAGAGGATGTCAATGAATACACATATGGAATCGGTGATATCGTAAAGGATATAAACCCAACTTGTCCTCACAATGGTGCGATGGGTAGGGTAAAATCCGTAAATCCAAAATCCGTTGTGTTCGTTGTGATAAACAAGGGAAAGAATTATAAGCCAGGTGATGTCTTGGATAAGACACATGACCAAATGAAGAAGATGAAGTTAGGTGAAAACCTACAAGATAGAATGAAAGATGTGATGAAAAGTCTTGCTAAATCATTGAAGTTGAAGTCCGTAGTCAGTATGCATACTGGTAGTGGGAGTTTCAGTTACTTCATGGATGATAAGATGGAAGCAAAAAAATTAGCAATGATGTTGAAAAAGAAATTGAAAAGGGTAAGACTTATACCTTTGGACAAATCAAAAGGTGATACTGCAAACTTTGTTGTTGCAGCAGATTTATTTAACTTATAATGAGCTCACACCATACATGAAAGTATAGTAATGAGGAACATCCAGTTTGGGTGAAACATGAGGAAGAACCTATGAGTGATTATAACAATAGAATTAAAGAGTGGATTACCAACTTGGTAATTGAAGAACTCCGTGAGGATGAGGAATGGTGGAATAAAATGTCTGCTGACCAACAGAAAGACTACATCAGACAACATCCACAATCCCAAAAGGCCATGGATGCTAAAAAAGAAAAGGAAAAGGACAGTACCTTGAATGTTGATTCCGCAAATGCAGAAGAAATAGAAGATTGGTATGATAAAAACAAAGATAAGATTACCGATGAAGCCGATAGGGAAGAATTATCCGATATGATAAGAGGTTTATCAGTTACACAGTATGATTTGGAAGTCGCTAATGATGGAGGAGATGAATATGAAGAGGCAGAATATTTACAAAATCAAATCAAAGATTACAAGGATGATATCAAAGGACTGATATCGAAATACGATACAAAACCAAGTGATGATAAACCTGCAA
>VTLG01006491.1_pt1 | contig 13966 bp, 18 predicted proteins | sample 4694571 | NCBI WGS metagenome assembly VTLG01 (sample SAMN12604809, study PRJNA352737) | marine metagenome | biome: ENVO:00000447; feature: ENVO:00000209|ENVO:00000569|ENVO:01000036; material: ENVO:00002151; isolation source: viral sequences binned using virsorter ...
ATTGCCACCTAATCCTTGGAGTATAGACTCACTAGGTATTGTGACCTATGGAGGTTACTTCACTAACCAATTAATGAAGGGCCACGAATTGACACGGCGTGGCATTCCCACATTAAAACACGGGAACATTCCACTAGCTTTTCTCAATAAGCTACAACAAGTGAGATACCGTGTCAGCACTCATGTTTTAGAGGTGGCGAACACCTTCTATGATAAGGGTAGAGTAGTAGGGAAGTTTATTCCTATTACTGAAGCGTTTAAACCTCCTAAACCTCCTGATATAGAGGATAATGAGGAGTCTAAACAAGCTTATAAGAGACAGACAGCCGAAGCTAACAATGCTGATCGTATTAATTTTAAGAGGTCAGTAAGAACTAGAACACAGTTAGATGCTGCTAAGAAGTTTAAGGATGAGGTCTTTTATCTCTGCTGGTCATTCGACTATAGAGGTAGAGCATACCCCATACAATCCTTCTTAACGCCTCAAGACACTGACTTTGGTAAGGCACTCATAAGATTTGCTGATGAGTCACCTGTTAATGATGAAGCTGAGACATGGTTAGCATTTCAAGTTGCTACCACGTATGGTTTAGATAAGAAAACGTTAGATGAAAGACAGACATGGGTAAAGGAGAATCATTCTCTTATTACGGATATAGCTACTGATCCTATTGATAGTCTCCCTAAATGGGAGGTTGCTGAGGAACCGTGGCAGTTCATGGCTGCATGTCATGAATACTACCATTGCTGTATTAAAAAAGATAAGCCAACCACAGGACTCATGGTAGCCGTGGACGCTACATGTAGTGGGCTCCAGATATTAGCTGGACTCGCAAAGGATCAGTCAACAGCTGAGCTGGTAAATGTATGTCCTGGTAATGAACCTAGTGATGCTTATCTAGCTGTAGCAGACGAGGCTAAGAAGTATGTCCCTAGTGATATGCATGATTGGCTGACTCGTAAAACCACAAAACGCACAGTTATGACAATTCCTTACAATGCTACGAAGTCATCCTCAAGGGTGTATATCCGAGAAGCATTGCGGGAACAGGGCTTTGAGCCTACTCCTGAACAGGTCTCAGTTGTAGTTGATGCGGTTTACAAAAGTATGGATGCTATAGTGCCTGGGCCAATGCGAGTCATGCGTTGGATCAAGAAGCACGTTGGTCAGTACATCAGAGATGGTGCGACTGAAGTTGAATGGACTACACCTTCTGGGTTTGTGGTCAATCAACAAAGAAATAAAAGAGAAACAGAAAGATTAGAGCTACAGTTATTAGGTCGTACTACAGTCTCATTGACTGTTGGTAAAGGTGATCCGTGTCCTACACGTCACAAATCTAGTACAGCTCCCAATCTAATCCATTCGTTGGATGCATCAATACTGCACTGTTCTTTTCAACAATTTGATGAACCATTCACAGTTATCCACGACTCTGTTCTTGCAAGAGCAGGAGACATGGGAACACTCAATACGCTTGTGCGAAAAACCTACACAACCATTTTCACAAGTGATTGCTGGCTTACACGATTCGGAGAAACCATCAAGGCCGCAGAACCGCCACCGTTAGAAGATACGTTAGATCCTTCGACGGTTGAACAATCCACCTACTTTTTCTGTTAATGAGCACTATTCATGTTACAAAGGATCCTGTCGTTTTAGACGGCTATCAGGCGATTCTTAAGCCAGGGGAATATGGACACAAGTTGTCTGCTTTAATTCCTAAGCAACTAGTAGATACACTAGAAGATGAGCGTGAGAGCTGTCTAGAATGGGCAAGAGGCAAAGCAAAGAATCCTAAGAGGGTTACTGTAAAGCACCCACCTTGGGAAGAGATAGAAGGTAGTGACAACTACCAAATCAAATTCAATTGGAAAGACGGTGATAAGATAGTCCCAACTGTTGTAGATACAGAAGGCTCTCTTATTGCAGATAAGAATACTCCTGTTTACAGTGGGAGTAAAGTTAAATTAGCATTTATACAAAAGCCTTATGTTTTACCAGCCGGTGATATCGGCACTTCTGTTAAGCTAAAATCAGTACAGATTGTTAGTCTTAATAATGGAGCAGGTGTAACAGATGAAGGTAATCTAAGTGCAGAGGAAGCCTCTGATCTCTTTGGTAAGACTGAAGGGTTCAAAGCAAGTGACCCTGCACCTACTGTAGATGCCACACCTTGTTCTGTTGAAGAGGATGAGGACTTCTAATGAGAAGTGGCTTGGAAGAACAGGTCGCTAAATTACTAGATGAGTTAAAGATCGATTATGAATATGAGTGCCATAAGGTACCGTATGTCATAGAACACACGTATTGTCCTGACTTTAAAGTAGGTAATATATATCTTGAAACTAAGGGCTGGCTGAAATCCAGTGACCGTCGCAAGATGCTTGCTGTGAAGAAAGCTAATCCCGATCTAGATATTCGCCTGGTCTTTCAAGCGCCTCATAATAAAATATCTAAAAAATCAAAGACCACTTACGCCATGTGGGCCACTAAACATGGATTCCTATGGTGTCCACACTATGCAATCCCACTTGACTGGCTCCGAGTCTGAGTTTGTTAGACATATACCGTGTGATGTTTGCGGTAGCTCTGATGCAAATTCATTGTATTCCGATGGACATACATACTGTTTTGTTTGTCACACTCGGACTAACGGAGACGATGAAATCCACCATCATCATACCGCCATGTTAAAAGGCACCCCCGTAGCTTTAAGAAAGCGCGGACTAACCGAAGAAATTTGCCGCAAGTATCGTATCCACAAGGATGGAGACACACTGCGTATGCATTACTTCGACAAAGCAGGTAATGTCGTAGCGGCAAAGGTTAAAACTAAGGACAAGAAGTTCTGGATGGAAGGCGATAACGTCGATCATCAGCTTTTTGGACAGAATATAATTCCCGATACAGGGAAGAGGATAACCATCTATGAAGGAGAACTTGACGCGGCATCTGGGTATGCTGCACAACCTACCTGGCCTCACGTATCAATACCTCACGGAGCAGCCGGAGCTAAAAAGGATTTACAGAAAGTCTTACCGTTATTACAGGGGTATGATGAAATCGTACTCTTCTTTGACAGTGACGATGCTGGAATTCGAGCTGCTCAGGAGTGTGCTGCTATATTACCTCCTGGCAAGGCGAAGATTGCGAGACTGGAAAAGTACAAGGACGCTTCCGATGCTCTTCAACAAGGAGACATGGACGCGATTCGAAGGGCTATCTACGACGCAAAAACGTATCGTCCTGACGGAATTGTTGAGGGCAAAAACCTTCTAGAATTAGTAACAACACCGAGTCTAAAATGTATTCATGAGTACCCTTTCAAAGGACTTAACGAGAAGCTACACGGGATCCGGTACGGGGAACTTATTACCGTTACTGCTGGCACTGGTAGCGGAAAAACCTCATTCTGCCGTCACCTTGCAACTCACCTCTTGCAAAAGGGGGAACGGGTTGGGATCTTGGAGCTTGAAGCAAGTAATAGAAACACCGCCCTTGGAATAATGTCATGCGCGGTGGGCAAACCACTACACATAGGGGAACATGGACGAGAAGAACTCAATTCACATTTTCTGGTATCTCTTGCCAATTATGATCTCTACCTTTTTGATGGGTTTGGTTCTTTTGAGCCGGATACTATCTATTCACGGATCGAGTACATGGCCAGTGGATTGGAGTGTCGTGTTATATTCCTCGATCACATCTCCATTTTATTAAGTGGCCTTGACGGCGACGAAAGGAGAATGATAGATCAGACGATGACGAGATTAAGATCTTTAGTAGAACGTACAGGTATTACGCTGTTTTTAGTCTCACATGTCAGACGAACACACTCAGACCAAAGCCACGAAGAAGGAGCAAGAATTCAACTCGGCCATCTTCGAGGCTCGCACAGCCTTGGTCAATTGTCAGATGGAATTATTGCGCTTGAACGGGACCAGCAGGCGACTGGAAGCAAAGCTAGCACGACTGTGCGAGTACTTAAAAATAGATACTCCGGAGAGCTTGGGATAGCCTGTAATTTAAATTATGATCTAGAGACATGCAAATTTCATGAAACTACGACCACTGGAGAACCAGAGTTCAACCCCACCACCGATTTCTAAGCATGAGGTGATTCACCCAAGTGAAACATCTAGACATGATATCTATCAGCACTATGAACATCCTTGGTATACACACATCGAAAAATTAAACAAACCCAATCCACCCACAAAGGAGGCTGTAGAAAAAGCTAAATTTGTTGACAAAACCTACGTATGGAAAAAACAGAGCCGTTAACTCTCGCCTTTGATATTGAGACTGATGGTTTTGACTCTAAACGCATCCACTGTATAGTCACCCAAGATGTAGACACTGGAATAGTAGAGGCATACAATGATGAAAAGTATGGTGATGGGACATTTGACATCAAAGAAGATGCTCCAATGCCAGCTAGCAGATCAATTGCTAATGCTTTAACTAGTCTAATGTGTGCTACTAATATCATTTCACATAATGGTATTTACTATGATGTCCCACAGGCTAAGAAACACTTTCCTTTCTTTAATGGATTGAAGACCAAGCATTGGGACACACTTATCTTGAGTCGCTACTTCCACCCTAACCTATTAGATATAGATAAGAAAAGGAAGTGGCCTATGATGCCAGTAAGCTTATATGGGTCTCACAGCCTAGAAGCTTATGGATATCGTCTTAAATGTTTTAAGGGTGAGTTTGCAAAACATACAGACTGGCAAGAGTTCACGCCAGAAATGCAGGAATACTGCAAACAAGACGTTGCTATCACAGTTAAACTATGGAAACATTTCCAAAAATACCTGAACCCGTCATCTTAGAGCATGAAATTGCTGAGCTGATGGCAAGGCAGCAAGCTGTAGGATGGCCGTTCAATGTTCGAAAGGCTGAAGAGCTAGAGAACACACTTTTAAACAAGCTAGAGGGGCTTAGAAGGGCCGCTCAGGAGCTTTGTACATTCGTACCTGGTAACCTGTTTACACCTAAACGTGATAACAAGACTCAAGGGTACATAGCTGGAGCAGAAATGCAAAGGCTTAAAGAATTTAATCCGAGTAGCAGAGATCATGTTGCTTGGTTCTTACAACAAAAAGGATGGAAACCCTATAAACTAACTGCCACAGGCAAACCAGTTATAGATGAAGTAGTCCTTAAAGAGATCGGAACACCGGAAGCATTGTTATTTCTAGGGATACTGGAGACACAGAAGAAACTAGGAATGCTCTCACAAGGAAACAATGCATGGTTAAAACTTGTCAAGGATGGCAGGATTCACCACTCTTGCTTTATAGGTGCTGCAACGCACCGAATGGCTCACGCTCGTCCAAACTTGGCACAGGTTAGCAGCGATGCTGACTGTCGTGAGTTATTCATTACAAAACCTGGTTGGAAACTAGTAGATAGTGACCTTGCAGGCATTGAGTTAAGGATGTTTGCTCATTACCTAGCCCGTTACGACGGCGGGAGATATGCAGATGTACTGCTCAATGGAGATATTCACCAAGAAAATGCTGACAAAATCGGCATATCACGTAAACTAGTAAAGACTGTAACTTATGCCTTTTTATACGGTGCAGGTGACCGAAAAATCGGAAGATCCTATGATAGTTCTCTCTCGGAGACTAAGGCGACAGAAAAGGGCAAAGAGATTAGGAAAGCTTATCTCGATGCCATACCAGGTCTCGATGAGCTTGTTAAAGCTACCAAGAAAGTTTCTGAAGCTGGTCGGATCCGTGGAATCGACGGTCGTTATATCCTCGTTGACTCGCGGCATAAGTCCCTCAATTTCCTCTTACAGGGGTCAGCGGCGACGATTGCCAAAAGATGGCTGGTATTAACAGCTGATAAACTACGTGATATCAAGCACGAAAGGTACGCCTTTGTGCATGACGAGCAAGTATTAGGTTGTCCACCATCATCAAGTGCGGACGTTTCCTTTGCTTGTACAGTATCAGCATTAGAAGCTGGGGAATATTATAAAATAAGGCTGCCTATTGAAGCTGATGCAAATATCGGTGACAACTGGGCAGAGGTACACTAATGCTATTAATAGATTGCGATTATGTAGCTTATAAAGCGGCTCAAGCCACTGAAGAATGTATTGATTTTGGAAATGACGTGATTATCGCTCAATCTGATTTCAAAGAATGTTTAAAAGTGTTTGAACGCGAGCTACGAAAAATTAAAACCGCTATGATGGAAGATGAACTGGTACTATACTTTTCAAGCCCTCGAAATTTTAGGAAAGAAATTTTTCCGGATTACAAGGGACATCGTAACCGCAGGAAGCCATTGGGGTATAAACGTTTGGTCAATCACTGCTGCGATAATTATAACACGGTTATTAGAGACAGATTAGAGGCCGACGACTCACTTGGAATTGATGCTACACGTTATGCCAGTACAGATAACATCATTGTCTCACCTGATAAAGACATGCGTCAGATACCAGGAGTTCTTTGGGACTTAACTAATGACGTTGTTGAAATTACCAAAGAGGACGGTGATAAGTGGCACTTAATTCAGAGTTTAGCTGGAGATCCTACTGATGGATACTCAGGCTGCCCTGGGATAGGAGTCAAACGTGCCTCAGACATACTTAACAAACACAAGGCTCCATGGTCAGCTGTTTGTAAGGCTTATGAAGACAAAGGATTATCAGACGATGATGCTTTGCTAAATGCTAGGCTCGCTAAGATCCTACAGCATGAAGACTATGACCATGACAAAAAAGATGTTATCTTATGGAGTCCTAATTAAAAATTATGGCCAGTTTCTACATTGAGAGTGCTAAGGAATTTAGAAAAGCTTACACTCTCCCACCACTAAAGAGTCCTGATGGTATCAGGCTACAACAATCTCTTATATCAGAAGAGTATGCTGAGTTTAATCAGGCAGCATCGTTAGCGCAGAAATCCTATTACAACTACAAGAATAGGGAAGAAATGCTAAAGGAACTGGCCGACCTAATGTATGTCTGCTTTCAAATGGCAGCATACATGGGCTGGGATATAGACGAGGCATTTAAAAGAGTACACGAAAGTAATATGTCTAAGTTAGATGACAATGGTAACCCTGTCCGCCGTGACGATGGTAAGATACTAAAGGGACCAAATTACAAATTACCAGACCTAAGTGATTTAGTATGACAACAGAATTGATCGCTCGTACAGGCCGAGTACAAAGCTGGATAGATAATCCAGATTCAAGATTGCCTGTTAGTTGCACTGTCTTTGTTGTCGATGACTCAATGGAGGGTGACAATGGCATTGAAAAATCTTGGCGCTACGTTAGCTTTGCTCTCCGCCATGGAGCAGGAGTGGCTGTCCACTTATCCAAACTTAGACCCAAAGGAAGTGAGAATGGCAAGGGCCTTGTTGCGAGTGGCCCAGTCTCGTTTGCAAAAATATACTCAGTCCTAAATGAAACCCTTAGAAGAGGAGGTGTCTACAAGAACGGTGCTGTGGTGGTTCATCTTGATATCAACCATCCTGACGTTAGTGAGTTTGTCACAACTCCCAGACACGAGATCCCGTGGATCAAAAGGTGCATCGACCTTGATCCGAGTGGATGGAAAGACTGTCCTGATAAAGTAAAAGAAGAAATACTTTACGGGATAAAGTCCGGCGACATTTGGTTAAACAAAATTAAGTATGACAACAATGGGAACCGTATCTATGGAAACGTCTGCCTTGAGGTATATCTGCCAACACGAGGAACATGCCTCTTACAGCATATTAATCTCGGTGCCGCTACAATCGGCAACTTACAAGAAGCTGTCTTTACGGGTATGTCCGAGCTGTGCAGCCTCCATGGCAAGACAGGTGTCGGAGCAACTGGAGAATATCTACCGCCCGAAACGGATCGTCAAGTCGGACTTGGATTCCTTGGACTCGCGAATCTCCTCAGAAGATATCGAATTAGTTATGAACGATTCGGAACAGCACTAGAACAGTTTAACAATGGAGAATCTCCAGCCGGAGATGCTGGTAATCTAGTTGCTGAACTTTATAAAGGAGTAGAGTTAGCAGCTCAAACTGCTAGAGCAAATAATATGGATAGGGCATTTGCTATCGCCCCTACCGCGTCCTGTTCTTACAGGTACGAAGACTTAGATGGCTACACATGTACACCGGAGATAGCACCACCTATTGCAAAGAGAGTTGACCGCGACTCTGCAACCTTTGGTGTGCAATCATATGATTATGGCAACGTAGAAATTGCCAGCGAGGTTGGCTGGGATGCTTACAAAAAAGTAGCTGACAACTTCGTGAAAATATTAGATAAAACAGGACTTCTTCACGGCTATTCGTTCAACTCTTGGAGTGACGTGGTAACCTACGATAATGCATTCGTGGAAGAGTGGTTGAGTTCACCTCAAACCTCCTTGTATTACTCACTTCAAGTAATGAATGACACACAAGACAAGTCCGATGCATATGCTGCACTGGATGACGGTGAAGTTGACAGTTACTTGGAGGAATTACTATCCGTCCAATGCGACTGTGCAGAATAATGACACCTTATGATAAACTATTAAATCGAAAACGAAAGTGGTCACCAGTGCAGACCACTGCTGGTAAGCTCCAAGACGGTGCGGAGGAAACTCTCCTTCGCGCCCTCGCTATGAGGCATATGGAAATGCCTGTTGGTGACTTCATTAAAGAGGCTATCAAACATGAAATTCCAGAAACAGCGAGGGAGCTACTTGTGTCCAATATCAGGGACGAAGAGAGACACGATCTCGCTCTCGGTTATATCGCCGAAGCTCACGGAGTGGATGAGAAAGCAGAACAAGAAGCTATTAGAATCAGAGATGCATGGATATCACATCCAGATCACACAATTCTTAAAGCCATGGTCGCTGAACGTGCGATCTTCTTTGTCCTCTTGCCGTTCTTCCGCTTTAACGGTGACGCTGGAATGCGCACGGTGAGTGCAGATATCTCAAGAGACGAACAGGTACATGTCGCCTCGAATTCCCTGGTATGCAGAGAGCTTGGCTTGACAATCTCACCAAGCTTGGACAAGCTGAGGAAAGCAACTATCAACTGGGTTATGTCCCCATTGAAGTCAAGCTCTCAAAAATATTTGGACAAAAAATTCTGGCTGGATCAGAGCGACTCTTTAATGTATTCAGGTAAAGCCGAAGGCTTACTTGCTACACAGAATGCTCGGATGCCTGCCTTCTTTGAACATGCAAACCCCAATTTACCCCAATACGCTTGAAGTCAATCTAGTAATAGATGACCTTCAGGAAAAATTCCCAGACATTATGCCTGAGTTGAATCTTACTGAAAAGGAAATAGCTTATCGGTGTGGACAGGTGAGCGTCGTTAGATATCTAAAGAACAAACTACAAGAAGAGGAATAACTATGTGCGGCGGAGGCGCTCCAAGCATACCCGCTCCACCACCACCTCCTCCTATTCCACCACCTCCTCCACCTCCACCCCCACCACCTCCGCCTCAACAGGCTCCTATAGCTCCACCTCCACAGTCGGCACCCGACCTAGTGGTAACAGAGCAGAGCGAAGGCAAAGGAACAGTTAAGGGTACAGAGAACCGTAAGAAAGAACGGAAGGAGAAGAGGAAGAAGGGATCAGGACAACTAGCAGCCCCTGATGAGAAGAAAGTAGCACCCCCAGGTGGTACTGTAAACACAGGAGATGCACCTAATGCAGGTGGTACTGGCGGCGGAAGCCAAAATAACTTGAACATTAAATCAAACTAATTAAACGATGGAACTTGCAAGAGTCAGATATAGTCAATTAACTAGTCATCGCTCTGCATTTCTCGACGTTGCTATCGACTGTGCTAAGCTTACTATACCTACACTACTTCTAACAGAAGAAACGGCCACGCCGTACAGTAGGTTTAGTACTCCTTGGCAATCAGTCGGTGCCAAAGGTGTTGTAACTCTAGCCTCTAAGCTTATGCTAGGGTTACTCCCACCTTCTACAAGCTTTTTCAAACTCCAGCTAGATGATTCTAAACTAGGGATGGAGTTCACACCTGATCAAAAGAGTGAACTTGATTTAAGCTTTGCTAAGATAGAACGTATGGTCATGGATAGCATTGCAGCTTCCACTGATCGGGTTCAAGTCTTTGCAGCTCTTAAACATTTAGTTGTAACAGGTAATGCCCTTCTTTACATGGGTAAAGATGGTATGAAAATGTACCCATTGAATAGGTACGTAGTAGAGAGAGATGGAAACGGTAATGTTACTGAGATTGTAACCCGTGAAAAGGTAAGCCGTAAGATACTCGGCGAGCAATTTAAAGTACCTCCTATTGATAACCAATCAGTTGTTGACAGCAGCACAGGAGGACACGACAAGGATGTAGATGTTTACACCTGTGTCAAACGAAACAAAAAAGGATGGTACTGGTATCAAGAAGCTGATGATAAATTGATCCCTGGCTCTGAAGGTAAAGCACCTAAAGAGAAATCACCATGGTTACCTCTACGGTTTGTAACAGTAGACGGTGAAGACTATGGCCGATCAAGAGTAGAAGAGTTCTTGGGTGATTTGAAATCATTAGAGGCTTTGATGCAAGCACTTGTTGAGGGATCAGCAGCTGCAGCAAAAGTTGTCTTCACAGTATCCCCATCCTCAACAACTAAACCAGCTAGCTTAGCTAACGCAGCTAATGGTGCTATCATACAAGGAAGGCCAGACGACATTGGTGTTGTACAAGTGGCGAAACAGGCAGACTTCCAGACAGCATTTCATCTAGCAGGTGTAATAGAAAAAAGAATAGCAGAAGCATTTTTAATACTGAATCCTAGACAGTCAGAACGTACCACTGCAGAAGAAGTACGTATGACACAGATGGAATTAGAACAGCAGCTGGGAGGTTTATTCTCACTATTAACTACTGAGTTCTTAATACCATACTTAGATAGGAAGATGCATGTATTACAAACTTCTAAGAAAATCCCACCTGTACCTAAAGGTTTAGTAAATCCTGTTATAGTAGCAGGTATAAATGCTCTTGGTAGAGGCCAAGACAGAGAAGCACTAGTACAGTTTATAGGTACTATTGCTCAGACGATGGGACCAGAAGCTATAGCACAGTATATGAATCCTGACGAAGCTATCAAACGATTAGCAGCAGCACAAGGAATTGATTACTTGAACCTAGTTAAGAGTGTTGATGAGCGTAACCAAGAACAGGCACAGCAACAGCAACAGATGCAGCAAGCAACTATGATGCAGCAAGCTGGACAATTAGCAGGTACTCCAATGATGGATCCTACTAAAAACCCTGAAGCTAAAGATGCTATGAGAACAGTCCTACAAGGAATGTCAGCTCAACAACCACAACCACAACCCGCACCCGCGTAACAAATGGCAGAGACAATTACATATGATCCATCTAATGACCCAGAGTTAGAGGCAGCTAATGAAGCTAGAGATGCTGAGAACCTAGCTCAAGGTGAGAAGATGGCAGAGGAGCAGGCTGATTTGCTTGCTGGAAAATATAAGAATGCTGAGGATCTGGAGGCGGCCTACCTAGAACTTCAAAAGAAGATGGGCGAGGGTACCTCCGACGAGGTATCTGAAGATGTAAAGGAAGAGGTAGCGAACCAAGCTTATCTAGAAGATGGTAATGTTGACTATGATACTGTTGAAACAGTTTATGGTGAACAGATTACTGAAGTAATGGAGAAAGCTGGTATCGATCCTTGGAAGATGAACAATCACTTCTTAGATAATAATGGTACTCTCACCCCAGAAATGACAAAGGAGTTAACTGATGCTGGCTTCCCACAAGAAACAGTAGAAGCTTACTTAAGAGGTGCTAGAGAAACAATGGGCTTAGCCCCAGCACCTCAAGCTTTATCAGATGCTGACATTACTGAGATGCAAAACCTTGCAGGAGGTAGAGAAGCTTATGAGAATCTAACATCATGGGCTGAGAAGAATCTATCAGATGAGGATGTTAATGCTTTCGATGAAGTAATGAATACAGGTAACAAAGCTGCTGTAAGATTTGCAGTGAAGGCACTCAATGCTCAGTATGAAGATGCTGTAGGTAGAGAGCCTAGCCTTGTAACAGGTAAGACTTCAATGCGAGGTGATAAATATCGTAGTATGGCTGAGGTTGTACGTGATATGGAAAGCCCTGAGTACGAAGCAAATGATGCTTATCGTTTAGATGTAATGCAAAAACTAGAACGTTCTAATTTAAAAGTATGACAACACAAGGAGTTAAGTCCACTAGGATTAAAGAAGAAGCTCAGCTTATTGTAGATAGCAAAGGAGCTGAAGGTTTATCTGAGCAACAGTTCAAAGATCGATGGGGAAAGACCCCAGCTGAAGCTCTAGGTACATCTAAGAAATAACGATGGCACCGCGCTATCGTTTCCTAAGTGGAAACAAGAAAAAGAAAAAGAAGAAAGTGAAGAAAGATAAACCAAAGAAGATGTCCTATAACTAGCGCCGACCTGACTTATCATCCTCGGCCAAGTACATCTATTTTTTTCTTTCATGTCACAAAGAAACGTCTATGCCCGTGAGCCACAAGTAGAAGTAATCGATCAGGATTATTTTGAGAATGCAGAACGAGTGAATGGTCAACTAGCAATGGTTGGTATCATAGCTGCACTTGGTTCATACATATTTACTGGACAAATCATCCCTGGTATATTCTAGGGAGACCCACGCCGCGTCCGTTCATCTCTTCGGAGACGCATGAAACCACATCATGGAACGGGGATGTGGTACTAAGGAGAAGTCTAATGCAAACCGCAAAAAAGACCCAACTAAAGTATCGCGGCGTGCCTTATACACGAACACGTTAAACTATTTTAATGAAAAAACTAGCCTTGATCCTTGCCTCGGTATTCACAACAGCAGGAGCTGCAGTCGCAGGCCCCTACGTCAACGTAGAATCCAACGCATCTTATACAGGATCTGACTACAAGAATCGTACAACTGACTTCCATGTTGGTTATGAAGGCACAGAAGGTTCACTTGATTACTACATTCAAGGTGGTCCTGCCCTCGTTAATACCGACGGCGAAGACGGTGACACACAGCTGTCTGCTAAAGCAGGTGCGAGTGTAAACGCCACAGAAAGACTCAATGTTTATGGTGAAGTCTCAGTTCTCACAGCTGAGGGTGACGTAGACAATGATTGGGGTACTAAGATAGGAGCTAAGTACGCTTTCTAAATGAAGTACCTAGAATCCCCATGGAGTATAGTCTTTATGCTCCTGGGGTTCTTTCTTTTTATAGAGACTTTACACATGTATGAACATGAACACTGTAGAGTCTGTCCCGAATGCCCACTTTATGAGGAATATTAATGTACTCACTATTTGATTATTACTTCACTCCACCAACTCGTACAGTTTATGTAGTATCAGAGGAGCAACTTGAAAAACTTAAAGTCACCCAAAAGCAGGCCGAGATTAAAGAAGTCAAAGTCCAGCTCACCGAACTTGAAAATGCGTATAATCGCAGAAAATCAGAGTTTCAGGATACTTTGGCCGCACTTGAATCCGAAGTTAAAAAACTAGAACCAGTAGAAAATGGAAAAAGCTAAAGTAACTTGGATGGGTAAGGAGAATCAATCCGAGATGGAGATAGATATCAAAGATCCTAAAGCCGAAGCTAAGAGGATTGATGATTACATGAACAACGAAGTTGATTATGATTCGCTTGAAGAAGCGCTGACCTCTTAGAGTGTCAGGCGGGTATAGTTTAGTGGTAAAACTGCAGCCTTCCAAGCTGCTGTCATCGGTTCGAGTCCGATTACCCGCTTTGGCTTTGGCCCGGTACGCCGGATACCCTCAGCCGTCTAGACGGTAGGGAAAGACCTACGAACAATGCGCAAACAATTTCAGCTGAAGAAATTATATAAACTTTTTAAAAGATAAATGGCTAATGCTCTGACTACCGCCCTAGGTAGGATTAACAGTACTGCCTCC
>VTLG01008282.1_pt1 | contig 13965 bp, 32 predicted proteins | sample 4694571 | NCBI WGS metagenome assembly VTLG01 (sample SAMN12604809, study PRJNA352737) | marine metagenome | biome: ENVO:00000447; feature: ENVO:00000209|ENVO:00000569|ENVO:01000036; material: ENVO:00002151; isolation source: viral sequences binned using virsorter ...
TTCCTTCTTCCCATTGTTCACCTTCTTTTACAAGGTGGCCAAATCCGATTGTGGCAAATCCTAGACTATCTTTATATATTCTTGGTACAAATCCTTCATGTTCTTTGATTCGTTCTTTTAATTGTTCATACATATTATTTTGGCCTTTTCATTATATCAGCCCCTTTAAGACCATATATAGCCGAAACTACTCCAATAAACAAGGCTTGGTACCAAAAAGGCATATTGTTAAATTGATCAAAAAACTTATCTACCTTTTCCATTATGGCAGGATCATCACTAAATATTGACCAAATTAAGATCATTACGGGAGCCGAAACGAGTATCAAAACAAACTCGTCTTTCCATCCCTGTTGATTATTTTGTATAACTGCTTTCTTATATTCTAATTCACCCGAAGCCATGCGTTCCATATGCTTCATTTCTGCTACACTTTCTAAACGGCGAGTGTTCTGTCGATTCTTGACAATTTCCATACCAACTTTAATTCCCGTTGGCAGAAGTTTAGTTAGTATTCCTATCATATCTATCCTTTATATAATTTAATTAGCCCTATTATTAAAGCTACTAAAGAGCCTATCACAAATACGGCTTTTATACCACCTTTACCTAAATTTACTTGCTCTTTCAAGTCTTCTATATCCTTGTTGTTTTTGGCTAAATCTTCCCTTATTTCCCTTAATTGATAGCTTATAACACCTAAACTATCCTTTGTTGTGGGAATACTATGTTTCGACTTTTTCTTCTTTATTTTCATACTCTTGACACCAGAATTGAACAATCGGTCTTGTTTCCGCTATAACTTTGTCATCAAGATTATCAATATAATTCAAAGATTTTACATATCCTTCTATCGCACAGGATTTATAATCGTCATACATACCCGCAGGAACAGGCGGTAAGCACATACCACCCGTACATAATTTTAATACTAGCATGAATTTGATCATGCGGTATTATACTATTTAATATTTAAGTTTGATAGTATTCTTTTGAGTTTTTCTAAATAGACTATTTTGTCCCATGCCTCTTCTTGTGCGTCTTCAATCCACTCGGCAACGGGTTTTGTGGCCTCAACCATAGTCTTGCCATGAGTAGCAATACCAATTTCTGATCGTTTTGCATACCTATGAAGCAAGTCCATGATTAAAGTATCTTTAGTATAAGCAAATGGTCTAACTACATTATCTTTTTTTTTAGGCATTAGATTTCTTTACTTTCTATTAAATCTCTATATTCCCAATCATCAATATCTAAATCACCTTTCCAATCCCTAGCTTTATCCATAGCAGAATCTTCATCTTTGGCATTAATTTCAAATACTTTCTGAACATCATAACTTAAAACTATTCTATATTTAGGCATTAGAAATTGACTTTCATATAATAAGAACAAAATTGATTTACACTACAATAATGATTGCACCTTGTATCTTCACCTTTTCTATGTACAATATCACAACCTTTGCCTTTAACCATATTTTGAGATTTAAGAAAATCCAAAGCAAGTTGTTCAGTATCAAATAATCGCCAAGCAGATTTACGACCCGATTTCATAACGGCATATTTATCTTCTTTTCGCCACCTTTCAGTAGCAGTACACATAGGCAATTCAGATACCTTTTCAGCATTTTGGTGTATTCTTATTCGTTCCTTAATATAGTTTTCTTGTTCATCATAAGTCCACCTACGAACAGGCACCATAACTACTTGTTTTCTTGGGTAGTTATCGGATTGCATTACTCGTAATTTAGACCAATCTCTTAATATAGCCATAATAGATAATCGTTTTACTTTTATTTCAGTTTTGTAATTGATTAATTCTTTTGGATTTTTTCTACATAAGAAGTCTAATACATTAAGTTGGTTTTCCCATTCGGGTTTTCCTTCACTTAAAGCAGAAACAACCGACCAAGCAGATGTACATTTAAAATCAATCAAATGACCTTCTCTATTAAGTAAATCAAACTGACCACTTAAAGTCCAACCATTAGTAATTTTATCATCTTTATAGAATAATCTTTTTTCAGCTATCTCTTTACGGGTTTTAGATCGTTCAATGATATGATGAACTGATTGTCCTAATAAAGAGAATACTCTATCGGAAATATCCTCTTCAATTAAATCCCAATTCCTTTTTTGCAATACTCTAATACGAGGCGGTGCTATCAATCTTGTTGTTGATATATCTGACCCGCTACTATCGTATGGGTCATTAGCCACCGCCCTCTCTATTGCTTTAGGGAGATTTGACGCATTAGTGTATTTCATTAAAATGGTACTTTCCCAAGATCATTACCATTACCTTCATCACCAAGATCGCTAGTATCAATTCCGTCTAACTCTTTAGAACGCAATATCATTTTTCTGATACCTTCCGATAGTTTGTTAAATTGCTCTCTTTGGCCTTTTTGAAAGTCATCTATGCTAAATGATATGCTTTCGTGGTATTGTTCATGTATCTTTGTATCTTTGCCTAAAGGCATAACACTAGATATTTTCTCTTTACCACTATCATTGTGCATAACATTGATTTGACAAGGAATACCAATTAATTTGGTAATATCAAATCCTTGTTTTTCTTGTTCAGTAAAAGGTCTTCCTCGCCAAGACACTAAATCCATACCTAAATTGGATTTTTCGTGTAAAGACAAAGTATAGAACTTACTGATTGTCATAGGTACATCATTTGATATTTGTTCGGGAACTTCCCATATAATCAGCACTTGCCTTTTATATGTTATATTTCCGCCATAATCGTTCCTTTGTGTTCCAAGATCAATAACTCGGACACATCTAGCATTATGGACACCTGTTGGGACTTTTGGGAACTCATTTGTTCCCTGTGTTGCTACAATAGTTGTCATTTTACCTCGCTTTTTTCACTATTTATTATTAACTTTTATTAATATATTACTTGATTTATGTTAAGTCAAGGTATATATTTTACTTGTAGTTAATATGACATTAAATTTTGCAAAAATAATTAACTACTAAAAAGAAAGGTAATATGGCTACAATTTTAGATGAATTGATTGATGAGCTTTCGGCTAAAGAAAAAAGAATAGCGAAAGAAGTCATTAATATTGATCGTTCTAGTGTTATTCCCGATCATTATAAGAAAGCAGAAGCAATACTACAAATGGCAGATGAAGGAATTAAAACTAGAGAAAGAGCAAGATATTTGCTTGGATTAAAGCATGATATAGAGGGGGAAAATGGCTAATTCATATAAACTTGCAGTAGAACGCAAAAGAGAGGTAATTAATACATATGGGGGTAAAAAACTCTCTAAAATGTTAGGGATTTCACATCCCGCAGTATCTAAATGGAAGGTTATTCCACCATTTAGAGCATATCAGATTGCAAAACTTGGTGATTTTGATATAGAGTATATAAGACCCGATTTGCGAATAGACCCGCAAAGATAGGTCTTAATCAAGTAAAATAGAGGCGAGGTTTTTTTCTTCTCTTTAGGTTTTGTTTTCCTCGCCTTTATTCCTTATATTTTACAACACTTTTATAGCACCGCCATATTTTTGCTATCGTTTTGCTAATGGCGAAAAATGGCTCTTCAACTACACCTTCAGCTACAAATACACCTACAACTACATACAAGATAGTAGTAAAAGACAATTCCCTTGACTTGTAATTTCAAATCGTTTAATTTACATAAGTTAATAATAAATATGAAAATTAGAGAGGAAAAAATGACGGAACAATGGACTAATTTTGCTGATATTTTTGAAAAAGAAATAAAACAAAAAATATATCAGTTAGATCAATTTATACAAACTTCAAAATCGGGTCAAACTTTTGAATATTACAAAGGTTTTTTAGCAAAAGATAGTGAAACAACTTTAGGTAAAGAGGTAAAAAAACTAGGTGCTTATGCTAGAAGACTTTGTGATAGGAAAATTATAACTTTAGTACAGAAAAGAATTGGCTCCGAAGAATTTAGTTATATGGCGGTGAAAAGGTGAGAAAATCAACGAAAGAAGAACAAAGTCCCGCATTTCAATTTTATGCAGGGGATTGGATAAGCGACCCAAACAGATTAAAAATGTCGTTAGATGAACAGGGAGCATATGTTTTATTATATTGTCATTGTTGGCGAGGTTTTACTATTGAGTTTGATTGGGAAATATTAAGTAGGTTATGTAATTGTAGGTTAGATAAGATTAAAAAGATTTGGCCAAAGATTGAACACTTATTTGACAAAAAGAAAAACGAGAAGACAGGTAAGGTAGAATTGATTTGTTTAAGTGCGGAAGAAGAACGCAAAGAACAAGAGAAAAACAGAAAGTTAAAACAAAAAGCGGGAAGACTAGGTGCTAAAGTTAGGTGGTCTTCCGAAGGACTAAAAGAGGATGACAATGAATCTAATAGAAATAAAAGAAGTTAGAAAATTAGTAGCAAGTATATTTTGGCAATTAAAAAAAGACCATAAAGGTTTATTAGAAGATAACGACTACATTGATATTAAAGAAGTTTATTATGATGTAGGTATGATGGTGGGTTATTTAAGATCACTTAATAAAGATAAATTAGCAGAAAAAGTTTATGACAAATTTATGGATAATTAATGGAGTTAATAATTTTAAATGACGGATTGTATTCATTGGTAAAAGTATCAAAAGAAATGACCGAAGGAATAGAGATATTTAGTGATATAGATTGTTTTGATCTTTGCGATATTTTGAGATTAAAACTTACTGAATACCATGAATTTATAAATCGTCATGTAATGAAAGACGGAAGCGGTGATTTTTACGGGTGCATATGTAGGTAATTATGGACAAAGATTTTAACAATATAATGGATGATATGCGAAAAGAAATAGAGGCATATAAAAAATTTGAGAAAGAAATTAAACAAAAAGTAGAAGATTTAAAAGATGTATTAAATAGATGTACGGAAGAGAAACATAATTTTGAATTACTTTGCAATTCTTTTAAAGAGAGGAACAACCAATTAACAAAGGAATTAGAAGAGGTTAAATTAGATAATATTAAATTAGCAAAACAAGTAGAAGATAGTTTAAAACAATTTAGAAACAAAGGTGAATTATGAGTGAGTATTCAGAATTATCTCATTATCATAGTTTTATGGAATATTTTGGTGATAAAATAACTTTCCAAACTTTTGATGATAAAGTTAAGAATAAGAAACTTATTAAACAATTACACGGGTCATTACAAAAACATTTTAAAACTTTAACTAGATTAAATAAACAAGGTGCGGGTATATTCTTTTGTGTTAATGAAACAGATTTAGAGGGAAGATCAACAAAGAATATTACTAAAGTTAGGGCGGTGTTTATTGATCTTGACGGAACACCTTTACCGCAGAAATTTGAACTACAACCACATTTAATAGTCAATTCTAGTCCAAATAAATACCATTGTTATTGGTTAGTTAGTGATATGTTGTTAGAGAGTTTTCCTTTATTCCAAGAGGCATTGGCTAATAGATTTAAAAGCGACCCGAAGGTAAAGGATTTACCAAGAGTTATGAGAGTGGCGGGATTTTACCATAATAAAACTAAAAGTCCATATCCCGTAAAGGTGATTAATAGGATTGACAGGGAGCCATATACACAAAAAGAAATTAAAGAAGGGTTAATGTTAAAAAGACCCGAAAAGAAAAAAATAACAGATTATAAACCTTCTTATTATCAAGGTAAATATACAGGAACATTAAGGTATGGGTCTAAAGAAGGTGATAGGCACGGCCAATTAGTTAAAATGTTAATTGCAATAAGATTAAGAGGTGAAGATTATGACTATCTTAAAAATGAGGCATTAACTTTTGCAAAATTATGCGACCCCCCCGAAGATGAAACAGAAGTATTATTTCAAGTTAATGATATTTGGAATAGGTATCAACCAAGAGAGGCCAAATGAATTTATTGAGAGATTATCAAAAGAAAGCTATTGAAGATATTAGGTATCATTTTAGAAGGGGTAAAAAAAAGGTTTTATTAGTTGCTCCAACGGGTAGTGGTAAAACTATTATTGCTTGTTCTATGATTGAAGGTGCTAAAAAGAATTATAATTTTAGTTTATTTATAGCACATAGAAGAGAACTTGTTATGCAATGTTCAAATAAATTATCTACTTTTGATTGTCCACATGGAATATTAATGGCGGGTAAATCCCCAAATCCTTATGCAGATGTTCAAATAGGGAGTATTCAAACATTTACGGCTAGAGTAGATAGGGATGATTTTATTAAACCAAATGCCCATGTAATATTTTTAGACGAAGCCCATAGATCAACGAGTGATAGTTTTAAAAAATTATTAGAACAATATCCCGAAGCATATGTAATTGGCCTAACGGCTACACCTATTCGTTCTGACGGCAAGGGATTAGGCAATGTTTATGAAGAGTTAGTTGAGGCGGGGTCTATTAAAGAACTAACAGATCAAGGGTATTTAGTTAAGAATAAGATAGTTGCTCCAAGTATTCCCGATTTACAAAAAGTTAGAGTAATTGCAGGGGATTATGACAAAAAGCAATTAGAAAACAAAATGAATAAACCAAAATTAGTTGGTGATTTAGTTGCACATTGGATTAAATATGGTGAGAATAGACCAACAATAGTATTTGGAACAAGTATTAAACATAGCAAGTATATTTGTAATATTTTTAATCATAATGGAATACCCGCAGGGCATATAGACGGGGAAATGCCCGAACTTGAAAGAGAACAAGTATTACAAAAATTACAAGATGATGAAATTAAAGTCTTATCTAATTGTATGGTCTTGACGGAAGGGTGGGATCAACCCAAAGTTTCGTGTGTTATTATTGCAAGACCAACAAAATCTTATTCAATGTATTTACAGATGATAGGAAGGACTTTAAGGCCATATCCTAACAAAGAAGATACATTAATCATAGATCATAGCGGGTGTGTTTATGAACATGGATTTCCCGAAGATGTCCCTCAATGGTCTTTGACTACTACTAGCAAAAAAGAAAAAGAAAAAATTACAAAAGAGAAAGTTGAAAAACAACCTTTAACTTGTACTCAATGTCATGCAGTTTATAAACCTACTAGGGATGACGCAAGTTGCCCTCAATGTTCTCATGTTCCAACAAAGAAGGAACGACAAGTATTGATACAAGAAGGCAGATTAGTTGAATTACCTAAAATGAAACCAAACTCAAAAGACAAAGAAAATTTTTATGCACAATTAATATTTTATGCAAAACAGAAGGGGTATAAAGAGGGGTGGGCTAGTTGGACTTTCAAAAGAAAGTACGGACACTTTCCACATAGTAAAAAAGTTTTTCCTGTATCAACGGGAAAAGATGTCATTAAGTTTATTCAACATTGTAATATTCGTATGGCAAAATCAAAAAATGTAAGGGAGTTAAATATATGAAAAGAAAAGAAAAAGAGTATTTAGTGTGTATAATTGACACTACCGCAAAATATGTAGGGGTAAAAGCAAAAACAAAAAGAGGTGCAGAAAACAAAATCAATAATGGTGATTGGTTTGATGAAGATGTCCAAAAAGAAGAAGTAATAGATAGGCAAATGGAAGGTGCGGAATTAAATGAGTGAAGAAGTATTAGAAAGTAAATTACAAAAGATTAGGGAAATTGGCGAAAACCATGCAAAAGCTAAATCTGAATTAGCAAGATTAGAACATGGAAGGAAGATTTTACTAGCGGTGTTGATGAAAAAGTTTATGATTAACTCTAACACGGGCAAGTTAGATTCCGCAGTTGCTCAAGATCGTGAGGCAAGAGCAAGTGATGAATATAAAGCACATATTGATAAACTTGCAAAAGCAGTAAAGGAAGAAGCCAAATGGAATTGGGAAAAGAAACTTGTAGAAATGAACTTTGAGAAATGGAAAACAGAAACAATAAGTCAAATGAAAGAGTACAAAAATTATGGGAACAAAATCTAAAATAAAAGATACACCATTATATAGTTATGATAAGTATGAGTGTTGGTGGGAAGATCATGCGAGTGCTTGTGAGTGGAAGTCTATTAAAGACGCAGAAAAAGATAAGCCCGAAATATGTTTTACTGAAGGTTATCTATTAAAAAAAGATAAAGATTGTCATATATTTGTTATGTCTTTTTCGGGGGATGAAATTGGGGATGAAATGATTGTTGCCAATAAAAATATCCTGTCATTGAGGAAGATAGGAACAAAAACATTTTACGAGAAGGATTTTGTTTATAATGAGTGGAAATAAAACTAAACACGAACAAGAACACATGAATAAGATTGCAGAATTTGGGTGTATAATTTGTTATAAAATGGGTTTTCCTAAATCCCCGTGTCAATTACATCATATAAAAGATAAGCGAGGACTATCAAAAAAGTCTTCAAATTATGAGGTGATTGGTTTATGCTACGAACATCATTTAGGCAAAACGGGTTATCACACCTCACCTAAAAAATTTACTGAAAAATGGGGAACACAAAAAGAATTGCTAGAGTTAAATTTAAAATTAGTGCAATGTTGCGAGGGCGAAATATGTCAATAGATTATGATAAGTTTAAAAAAGTTTTTGAAGATGATTACGAAAGACAAAAAATAGATACTTTGTTAAATGTATCGGGATTAGAGGTTATTTCTAAATATGACGAGGAAATGATGAGGTCAAAATTTAGTGTTTATGAAGATAATCGTATGAAGGATTTAATGACAGATAGGGAACGGGAATTGTTTGTTGTCGTTAGGTCTATTGCCAATAAAGAAATAAATTTTTTACTTAATGCTTTATCAAAGCTATTGACAAAGGAATATTGATTAGTGTTCTCTATTTTATTGTTTTAAATATAGCTTTATTGTTTATTGCCAAATAATCTAAATGTCTTTTACTAAAAGTTATATGATACCAAGTTGTCTTTTTCTTTTTATCATATCTACCTTTAAACAATTTCGCAATTTCTTCATAATCATCAATAGTAATTTTTCGGTTAGTGTTAATTTCCAAAAAGTTATTATTATTAATACTAACAAAAAGTACATTTTTTAAAGTTTCTTTATTAACTTTAAGTACCTCAAAAAAACAAGTATATATTTGTTTCATATTACCTTCTCTTTTCCGAGAACTTACTTAATCAATATTCACAATGTCAAATAGCTAAATTATAAATCTATTAAAATTTATAATTAGCCCATTATAACATATTGGGTTTTTGGAAATTTCTGTTTTGACCCGATTTTGAGAAGTCAGTTATTAGTGGCATTAATCTAATGGTGCGACACTATGACATCTTTTTGGTGTTTATGGCAAAATTAAGGCGGTGCTATTTTTTATGAGTTGAGAAGATTTTTTTTATTGTCCAAGTTTTAGGGTCAATCTCTACTTTTGAACAACCTAGAAATAGGAAGGGGATTAAACACAAAATACAGATTAGAATTATTCTAAAAAACCTAACTATATATTTATGCCTTATCCCCTTGCCGTAAATAATCATTTTATTTTGATAACATCTTAAATTTAGTTAAATCAACATCTAATATACCTAAATTAGTTATCCCAGCTTTTTGAAGGTGGTATTTAATAAGACCCAAAATAGCAGGGTCAGAATTAGATATATGTAATGCGTCAATTAGCAATTCTTCTGTTTGTTCTAAATCATTAATTGATTTACCTTTAGCAGATTGATTAAATTGCTTTTCGCACTCATCATAACATCTTTTTGAAAGATACTCTATTATGCTATCAGAATAATCTCTTTCACCTTCCCTATCAAAACTTGAACTACTATAATCTTCTCTCCATTGTCTAATAGTAGAAAACCTATTAACTTTGTCCTTTAGTTTATGATAGTCTTTTGACATTACATTTTTTAACTCTCTCTCAACCTTCTCTTTTTCGTCTTTAAACTTCCAATACTCTTTAGCAGAAGTTTGATACTTTTTAAAAAGATTGTCAAGATTTAGTGATTTCATAAAAGATTTCCATTTTTTATCCTTCATCTTTTGTATATCACTTTCAAAGACCGCTTTTAAATCCGATCTTTGATTATCTATAAGTCTTTTGACTTTAGATCGCCAATGCTCTTTATCTTCCTTTGTCATTGGTCTAGCTTTTGTTTGTTGTACTTGTGTTGATAGTGCAACCATTTTACCTCTCTTTGTTATTGTTTGTTTTCGTCTTTTAAGTCTATAAATCTGTCAGTAAGATCATTTATAATATCGTTTAAATCGGTCAATTCATCCCCCATTAAACAAAATTTATGATCTTCCTTCCATTTCATAAGACTATTTATAGCATTATCAAGTCCTTCCAACTTTTTTTGCTGATAAATTCTGTCCCTATTAATAGAATCTCTTAAATCGTGGCTATCATCCCTTTGTGTCATATATACCTCTTACAAAATTCAACATTATTAACTTGGTATTCAATTTCTTCCATTGTGTCCCTACAAGTATAATAACCCTCATAAATACCCCTAGACCTAAAATTTTTACTATTTTTTTGCTTTGCTTTTATAAAATCTGTCCAATTAGGATATTTTGTATATGGCCATAAACTTTGACAAGTACCCATAATATAAATAGTTTGTTTTAAACTACTTAAACCATAAATTTTAATATATTTACTAACTATATTAATTGCTTTTTTTTCTGTCATTATATTAATCCTTCCTTCATTAATAAAAATTTAATTATAAATAGAATAAAAACTGATATTCCTAACCAAAATGAAATTTGTGTGAGAACTAACAAACCAAACATTGCTAGTCCCCAACACAAACCAAAGTAAATTGCTCTTACCATTTACCTTGCTCCCTTAACTCGCCTTCAACCCACTCCAATTTAGTTTTATAATCAGCTTTAGCTAATCCAATCGGAATTGGTGCTTTTGCATATTTCCAAAGACACTCAAAATAAGACTTGCCTTCAAAATCGCCCATTGAAGTTTTTAAAACATAATTCCCGCCTTGATATTTTAAAAGCATTTTTATACGGCTAGGGCTAGGGTCATGCTCCCTAGCCACATCAAAATCATTAATCATACCCAATCCCCCGCAAGTGCATTTTTTTTAATTATAATGGCATTACCTAACATCAAATCGGTTTTACCAAAATGTTTAGACCAAACACTTGACGCAGTATAATTAATGGCAAAATCTTTAAACTTACCTTCCTCATTAACTATCATGTAATCGCCATTGGTTAAGGTTATGCCTTCAATATAACCTTCAACCCATTTTTGTGCTTCTTCTAAAGTTAGTTTTTTGCAGTCCTCTTTAGTTTCAATCAAAGCAGTCTTCGGTGTAGTTTTAATTGAAATAGGGGTATCAAGTAATTTTATTAAATTACCTTCATCAGCAACAACTAAATGATTGTCATTTAACATATTAGACCTTCCTTCTTTTTTGTTTTATTAACATTGGTTAAGTTTTATCAAAATAATATAAACCTTGTCAATCATTAATTGTCGCAGGTGTTTAAAATAAAATAAGTGCGGGTATTAGATTAATAAGGGGGTAATAATATGAGAAATTAATAACATAAAAAACGGGGTAAGATTAGCAACCTTACCCTTGATTATGTTCTCTAAATGTTCTAATATTAGCTTTACTATGAAAGCGGGGAAATTTGACTAAAAACCTTACAGATATGGAAAAATCATTTATTGAGAACTTTACTTTAAATGGCAATGCAACTGAAAGTGCAAGACTTTCGGGATATTCTGAAAAAACGGCAAAACAACAGGGCTATCAATTAAAAGAGAGATTACACTCCGAGATTGACAGGGCTATTAAAGACAAAATGCGGTCAAGTGTACCTATTGCGGTGGAAACATTACAAAAACTAATCCAAGATAGCAAAATCCCCCCTTCGACACGGCTACAAGCGGTCAATAGCTTGTTGGATAGGACAGGGCTAGGAACTTCCTCAACTACTCACATTGAGGACATTACTCATAAGCGGTCAAGTGAAGATTTAAAGCAGGAACTAAATCACTTACTCCATACTCTCTCTATTGTTAAAGTGCCTAATGATGATGATAGTAGTAATGGTGGTAGTAATGTTCATTGATCTCACACCCCTTGATTGATCGTTCTTCACACACTCACACACACGGCTAGGGCAATTTGATAGTGTGATATAAAGGCAACACTACTATCTTGCTATGAATATGAAGGGACAGAAGGGACAGCAAGGAATAAATAAAGAGTAAATCGTTCTCTTTTTGTTCTATATTGACGGCATACCCCCCAAAAAAAAATTTGATCTTTTATTATATGGATTCTTCCGCACAGCGGTGGGTATTTTATGAATATTAACTTTTGTTAATAGGTTGAACATATGTGTTTTTTCGTTAATATAGACAAATGCCTACCAATACTTCTCGATATGACCCTATGTGTTTGGAACAATATGAAGAACCCCCCGAATTATTACATTTTCAATGGGAAGGTAAAAAATGTGGGTATAAGGTATATAGATATGCATTAGTAGATGTTATAGACCATAATAATATTGACCCCGAACATAAGAGAACAAAAGAAGAACAGAATTTAACCCATAAACAAATAAAGGAAAAATATGTCAGATAAAGCATGGAAACAAAGGGAACGAAAGGTTGCAGATTTTTTTGGTGGTCAAAGAACACCATTATCTGGTGGTAATGGCAAGATTACTAGAGCAGATGTAATTCATGACAAATTATTCATAGAAAATAAATTGCGAAAAAAACATAGTGTTATATCATTATGGGATGAAACTAATGAAATGGCTAAAGAAGAGAGCAAAACAACTGTCATCACTTTGGCTGAAAAAAATAGAAAAGGATTTTGGATTATGATACACTCTTCTGATTTGCATAAATTGGAGGGATATGGCAAAAGCACCGAAATGGGGAGTAAATACATACGAGAAGAAGACCAAGCCGAAGATAGGGAGGCACAAGAAAAGACTAAATAAAAATGAAAAAAGATCGTACAAAAAATATCGAGGACAAGGTAAAGGATGAAGATAAAACCTATGAAAATGAAACTAATAATGATATGGATAAATTTTTGGAGGAAATAGCAAATAATACTCCAAACGAAGGACAATTTAATGAAGGTAAATGAATCAACAAATATAGCAATGCCTATAAAAAACCTAATAAGTATTATTGGGGCTGTTGGTATTGGTGTATGGGCATATTTTGGTATTACAGAAAAATTAAATAACCATGCTACTCAATTAGAATTAATGCAAAAAGATTTAGATAAAGCAGTAGAGTTTTCTATAAAATGGCCACGGGGAGAAATGGGATCATTACCCGCAGATGCGGAACAATTTTTGTTGATTGAAGATGCTATAAAAGATATAGAAGATATACAGGAAGAATTAAAAGAAAGTCGTCATAACGCAACTAATATAACTAGATTACAAAAAGATGTAGATAGATTATTAGATGAATTAGAAAAATTAAAGGATAAGGTAAGAGCAAATGGAAATCATAACTAAAGGTGTAATAGCATTATGTATGTTTTATCAAGGTGGTGTTATTGAACACACTTATGTAAAAGATCAAAAAATGAGTACCTGTCTTAAAATGAAAAGAACAGTAGAACGATCTGTAAATCCTCAAAATGTTCGTATGGCTTGTGGCGAAATAGATGCTGTATTAGAAGAATTTATGGGACAAACCAAAATCGTTAAAATCGTAAAAGATAAATACGGCGACTATACTAAATAAGGAGTACATTATGGAGGAACCCCTCTATGAAATCCATAATACTTTTCGAATTGACTAATTTTCGTTGGTTGGGCTTTTTTTTAGCCATGCTGGGGGTATATCTGCTTTCAGACGGCGATTACTTTGGCAATCCAATGGTACAGGCCATAGGATGGGGTAGTGCTTGTCTTTCGGCTTTATTTTGGGTAATAATGGGTGTAAGAGATAAAGATATACCAAGAACCTTAATGGAATTGGTGTATATGATATTAGCACTACGGGCTATTATAAATTG
>VTLG01010022.1_pt1 | contig 13965 bp, 11 predicted proteins | sample 4694571 | NCBI WGS metagenome assembly VTLG01 (sample SAMN12604809, study PRJNA352737) | marine metagenome | biome: ENVO:00000447; feature: ENVO:00000209|ENVO:00000569|ENVO:01000036; material: ENVO:00002151; isolation source: viral sequences binned using virsorter ...
GCTGAGAATAAAGTAAATATAAGTGATACAAAATTACCTGCTGGTGTTAGATCAAGAGCCGCTTTAGATAATTTAAGAACATTAGATACTCAGGTACAAAATGCGTATGGACAAGCAAATGGTACAATAAATAAAGATCTATTAACTAAAGAGAATAAAGCAACTCTAATACAAATATATCAAAGAGAACTCTCTAGAATATCGGATGGATTTTTAAGTCAGAAAAGTACTCTTGGTGGACAAAGACTACTACAACCCGGAAGAGAAAAGATATTCTCATCAGCACCCTTTCTAGAAGAATTAATAAAAGAGGAAGCATTGCCTGAAACTGTTCTGGATAGTGCATCTTTTTTCAGAAAAAACGCTAACCCATTAGGACATTTACCACCAACAGAAGGTGATCCTTTAGAGGATAGAGTGACTAAAGAGGATGCTAAAGCGTTAAATGCTAAAATAATGCCTTCTATACCTTTAAGGGATAATGTAAAGACTGTTCAACATAGTGGTGTTATTCCCGGCTCTGTCGAAACGTATATGCTTGCAGACCTCGGAAAACTAAACTCTGTAAAAGAACTACAGAATGATCCTACGACTAAAGAGAAGATAAGACGTATGTCTACTAATTATTTAGAATTAGAGCGTGATGGATTTACAATAGGTGGAAAAGAGGAAGTAGTTTTATCCCTTTTAAAAGATATCTCAAATGGTGGTCCTATTACTGAAAAAGCAGGATTCATTCTTATGAACACTATTAAACGTGCTAATCCTTCTATAATGTTACATTCTGATGGTAAAGGTAATTTCTATAAGGTTAACAATGAAATAGTTGCACTTGTAAAAGATCAAGCTCTAAACAAAACAATCAATGCTGCTACACAGGAAATACAAGAAGGTGAGGAAGTCGTTAGACTTGCAGACGATATTCAAACATATAGTGCATCTATTGATGATGCTCAAGGCGCTCCCGGTGATATACGAAGGAAAGGTTCAGCGATAGGTGAACTAATTACTGTGGGTGTACGTGCAATAGGTAGATCAATAAAAGAGGTAGGCAAAGATGTCTCTATGAGAATTGGAGGCAAATTTGTAAATATGGAAATGATTAAAAGTACTTCTTTGGCTAAAGTAGGGAAAGAAAATGCTATTAAACGTGCAGAACGCGAGAAAATACTTGCCCGTATAGAAGGAAACGCTAATAAAGAATTAGAGCATTGGCGTGAACAGCACAGGTTGAACAGAATCACTGATAGAGAAAAAATAATAAGAGAACGAATTGTACTAAAAAAGATTGCACTTACTTATCGTATGTCAGGTCTATTACAAGGAGATTCGTCAGGACGAACTATTTCTAATGCTGACTTTGATATAGCGGCTAGAGCTTTATGGGGGCCAGCGTTCGGTGTGTCAGCAAAGATGGACGATATAAAAGAATTTTTCAGTTATCGCATTAGATCAGCAAAGTTAAATAGAGATTATGCTAAGTATAAACATCTAAAAGGTACTGCCTCGGCTATTGGAAACGTGATGAACAAAGCGTTCAATGATCGTAAACGTAAAGAAATGCTAGCAAATCCTGATGAATATGCTAAAACTTTCATAGAAGAGGGTGAAAGAGATACTATAGAACAAGCTAGAGCTTTGTTTTCGTATGGTAACTTAGGAGATTGGGAAAGAAAATATACTGATGAATATGTGTCTAAAACAGTTAAAACTATTAAAAAGGATCATCCTGACTTAGCGAAAGGTTTAAGCGAAGGAAGAATGTTAACTGATTATATAGATAATCCAGATGTTAAGGGATTACTTAGAGCATTAAAGAAGCATACACCACTTCTGTTGGAGATTTATCAGAAACAAGCCCCTGATAGGTATGCGTTAGGAGATGATAAAACCGCTATAGATCATGCTAAACATGCAATTTTTGATGTAATGTTAAATCGAATACAATTAGGATTCAAATAATATGGTGCAAACACTTTATGATCAAATGAATACATTAGGTATTGAAGAGCCGACTATTCCTCCTTTAAAGGAAGAGGAAATAGCACCTATACCTCAGTTACCTTCTACAAGACCGCTTGAAATAGAAGCTCAACAAGATACATTAGAAGGTTCAGATATTTTGTTCGGAGAAGAAGGAGAAGACGTACTTATAGGTTCGGGCGGTGATAAGGATAGATTAGAAGGAGGTACACAACCACTTGATCCAGATAATAAGTGGGATGCTATTTTTAAAGAAACATTAGTAGAACCTAGTGGCTATGTTGAAGTACCCCCTACGACTGTTACTGAAGACATAGTTAATATGGCAACAGACACTGGAGATTACTTGCTTACAGCAGGTAAGATGGGACTTTACGGAACTTTACGACAAGGTGTAATAGGAACTGGAGAGTTCATACTAAGTACACCTATTTGGGGAGCGAAACTTTTAAGTGGTACTACAAGAGCAATAGAAGAAGGTGCGAAAGCTGCTCTTCGTATTATGCCTGATTCATGGGAATACGCAATAAGCAGATTTTATGGTGTTACTGATAGGAATATATTAGATTATGTCGATATATTCGATACTCAAACGGAAATAGATCAATGGACAGATCAATATATTTTCTCTACTTTAAACTCTGGTATAGATTATATTACAGATGGAAATGTAGATAATTATTTTTCTGTAATTGATGCTAGTGGAAACAGAATTAAAGGGGATTATTCAGATTTTATGGATACTGTTTTCGAAGATTTAATGGTTCCTCAAGACAAACAAAACTATCTAGGCAGAGTATTAATGACAGCAGGAGAATTTGTAATACCTTTAGGCGCGATGCGGACTGTTGCAGGAAAAGTAGGAGAATCTGCTGCTGACATAGCTAAAAAATATGGCAAGGCTAGAACAGATAGAATTAAAAGAATAGGTGAATTACAAGATAAACGTGGTCTTCCTAAAAAAGTAGGACCGATGCAATATGATAAAAAAACTATTATCGAACATAGACGGCCTGTAGAGATGACCAAATATGAACGGAAATTGAGAGATGAAGTTGTAGCTTTAGATAAAAAAATAAAAGATTTAGCATTTAAACAACGCCATTATTCTGTAGGCAAAGCAGGAGCGAATGTAGGTAAGAAGACTAGAGATTCAAGTGTAGTTACTGTTAAAGATTTTATGAAGTCTGAAGGGAACATGGCTGTAGGAGCCGCAACAGCTATGGTGACTACTGAGTATCTGTTAGAGGAGATGGGTCTAGAAGAGTGGAAACCTGCAGCACTTTTTGTTGGGCTTGTAGGCGGTGTAGCAGGAATAAGTGGACAAGTTAATGCGCTATCTAAATCGAAGCATTTAGCTATGTACGGTCTAAAAGTTGTGCTAGAAGGTGTTGATCCTCAAACACAACTTAAAAATGGAGCTATGAACTCATTATTAAGATTTCAAGGTTTCTCTAATAAACAAATAAATAAAATGTCTAATGAGGAAAAAATAAGAGTTTCTAGTGCTGATCCTAAATTACTGAAGATGGCAAGACAAACAGGACAAGCATTAGTAGCTCTAAAACAAACGAATCCTGAAGTTTATGCTCAGATAGAGAAAAGTATTATACAAAATAATGAAGTTGTAGAAAGATTTAATAGAGATATAGCAAGAGATGTAGAAGAGGGGCTTATTAAACGAAATGATGCGAACTACGTATCAGAAACTCTTCCTGTATTACTAGATCAAATCGTTCAATTAAGTTCTTTAAGCAAGATACGTGAGACTTTATTACAAAATGCTTCAGTAGGAGGTATAACTTTAAACATTAAAAAATTAATCACTGTCAACGAATTAGATGAAATGTCTAGAACTATAGAGACACAAAACAAACATCTACAGAACTCTTTAAAAGGCATAGCTAAAAGAATTAAAAAGAAAAGTGGAGATGCAGCAAGTCCTGTACAAAGGTATGTGTCTGTAATGCAAGAGTTTACAAAAGATTACGGCAGAATGGCAGAAACTTATAAACAAAGAATAGATGATATTAGAAAAGTAAAAGAAATTGAGGTTCATCCTGTGAATAATTCTGATTTACAAAAAAACATGGATACGATGCTAGGTGAGGATACTTTAACCGCTGCTGCGATGGCAGAAAGAGCGAGACAAAGGAAATCTTTACAGCCTGATTTCGATGGACAAGTTGATGCTGGAGCTAATTTAAAGAAATATGGTGATGATCAAGTGGATATGTTGAGTGATAGCTTCACTAGATTAAAGAAGAAAGTAGACGATGCTTATCTTGAAGTTGAAGATTACGACATGGATGCTGATTTCTTGTTCAGAGATAATGATAATATAGATATGCTATTAGAAGGATCAGATGCTTTAAAGATTTTTCAAACTGAAAGAGTGCCGATTGAGGCTAGGTTAGAACGTTTAATTAGAGCAGCTAGGAAACAAGGTTTAAGAAGTTATAGGGGTCAAAATTTTCCTGCAGAAATGACTGAAGCTCAACAACTAGAGCATTTTAACGATCTTTATGCGATGACTATAAAACAGGATTTAGCTATTGGAAAGAAGTACACTGATGCTACTGATGAGAAAATTGCAACATATAGAGAAATGATGGATAAACGTTATGAAGCCAACGGCTATGAACGAACTATAGCCGAAATGGAGAAAGAGTTAATAGCATCAGATATCTTCAAAAATGAAAGAAGGGGAACTACGAGTTTAATCAGCCATGAAGTAAAAGCAGTAGATGAGTTAGGTGAAACAATAACAAAAGAGACATCAATCATACCTTTGAATCTATCCTTTAAAGATATAAATGACATACGTGGAAGAACTATGTCAAGAGCCTATGAACGCAATAGAACGACAGGTGATCTTACAAAGAATCGCGCACAAAGATTAGAAGCTCAAACTTTTATATCTTTAGTAGATGATAGAATTGCTACTGCTGAAAGACAATTAAGAAATTCAGGCGTGGATATTAATGCTTATGAAAAGCTTACGAGAGCAAATGCTATATACGCAAATACGTTAGGTAAAACGTTTAAGAAAAGATTAGGTTCTTTCTTTAAAAAACAAGCTGATGGTGAAGTAACGGAAACAGTTAATAATATTAATAATGAAGATTTGTTCGAACTTTTCTTTAAAACTGACAATCATAGAGATGCAGCACAACAATTTAATATAATGTTTTCTGAATTAGATGATTTAGGGCGTATTGTTAAAAGAGAAGGTGACGATAACTACGAAAGAGCTAAAGGTTTATTACGAACATCTTTACGCAGACACATACAAAGTCCTACAGGGAAAGTTGCGGGAATGAAGAAAATAGACGATATTATGTCAGATGCTTTTTTAACGGGAGAGAAAGGTGTTCATTTATTTTCAAAGAATAAAGCTGAAGATGTAGATGAGTTTTTCAGATGGAAAAATGCTGAAAATGAGTATTTTGATCGTAAAGGTAATTTTAGTATACCACAGAAAGAACTGCAATTTAGGCATAATTTAGAAAGAGCATTAGAAAGCCTAAGTGTTGAAAGACAAGATGTATTAAAGAATAGTATTTTCGGATCAAGTGACAAAACAAAATCTATAAAAGAAATAGTTAATGAGGTTTTTGAAAGAGATGCTGCTTTTCACGCTGGTGTTGAGGATTTAAAATATTTCTATAAAAGAGCAGAAGATACAGCAGATAGTTTTACTATGGCAGATTATGATGCTATGGCAAAAAACAGAGAATTTATAGATAGTGTAGAAGTACGTGAACGCTATTTTGATGATGCTGATAAATTCCCCTTAACAGCTAAACCTTCTGACGTTATAGGCGCACCTACTATAAGGGGAGCAGCATACGCTAAAAGTCCTGTTGAAGTTTTATTAGATACTTTTAAAGGAACGAAACATGAAGAAAATGTAACTTTAGCATTACAAGGTATCTTTGTTGAGAATATAGCTAGGAACGCATATAAGTTTAGTAAAGCTACACGACAACTATCTGACGAGACAGATTATGTATTCGAACTTGCCAGAGATGTTGAGTTAGGAGAATTTGGTAGATTGTTAGCTCAGAATAAAGAACAAATAGATATTTTATGGAAAGATAGTCCTGATCAACTACAAAGAATTAAAGATGTATATAATTTAGAAATAATGTTCAAAACTAAAGGTGTAGAAGGTGCTAAATTATTAGACACAGGAATAAAATTTAAAGCATCCTCTTTAATATCTCGTGTTTACAGCATATCAAGAGGAGTTATTAGTCCTAAATATGTCGCTACTGAAATTGCTATAGCCAAAGCTCAAGCAGAAAAAGGTAATTTTATGTTAAAACTTTTAATGGACCCTGACACCACTAAAACTGTAGAAGAGGGTATGCGAATAGCTGCAGGACAGATGGAAGCTAAACCAGAAAATATTAACAAACTAATCCGTTTAGCAGTAACTCTATTTTATACAGATATGGGCCATGACTATCCCTTAGAAGTAAAAGACCCTAGTTGGTATAAAGAACAACTAATGTTTATTCCTAACTTGATTGAAGATATTTCTAGAGCTTCTAAACGTACAGAGTTAGGTATTACAGAAGAACAGGATGTAGGACCACGAATAAGAACACCTACGAATAGATCAAGTTTTGATGTATTTCAAGGTTTATAGGAGCGATAAATAATGATACCCTTAATCGGTCCTATTATCAGTGCAGTTAGTAGCATAGGCGGCTCTTGGATGGAGAATAAGCTCCAAGAGACTAAAGCACGATCACGAGTTAAAGTCGCTAAAGCAGAAGCTGAAGCTGAAGTACATAAGAAAATTGCTACTGGTGAGATAGAGTGGGAGAAGACGATGGCTTCCGCTAGTGGCGATAGCTGGAAAGACGAGTACCTTGTGTTGGTGTTGACTATTCCTGCCATCTTAGTCTTCATACCGGGAATGGAAGACATAGTACAGAGAGGCTTCATGGTATTAGACTCTCTGCCCGATTGGTATCAGAATGCCTTGATGATAGCTATATCAGCTTCCTTCGGTATCAAAGGGTTTACTAAATTCCTACGTAAGTAACTTATTAATATCTTCATAGTACGTAGTACTGAGCTTCTTCAAGCGTTTAATAAACTCTGCTATCAAGTGAGTATTCTCATAATCAGGTAGCTTAACCTCCATCACATCATAGAAATTCTCTACGGGAACATCAGAGTATTCAACCTCTATGTTCCCTTTCGTATTTAAGAATACTTTAACTTCTGATAATACAGTCTCTGCTTCCCTCATATATCCACTACTTCACACACTCCAGCAGAACAGGCTAGTTCCTGAGATGCCTTCGTGTTATCCTCTGTTTCAAATTCGTTGAGTTTATCCCAATCTATTTTCTTAGGAGTCTTCTTAGATAACTCCTCGTATTCCTCTTTAGTACACTCTTGGTAAGGTGCTTGCCTGTACGTGTGATCAGAGTACGGTAAGAAGCTAATACCACTGAGTCTATCGAAGTGTCTATAGCACCACGCACCTACTTCCATCCATTCCTCTTCCTTAACGCTAATCGTAATAGATGGTTTATGTTCACACCAATGTTCGCTGTACGTGAGCCATAGCTCCATGTGGTCTATTGCAGACAGGTCTTTCCTGAATACTGCTTTATTAGAACATCTGATAGGAAAGGAGAAGACTGTATTGTGTTCAGGTGACATTACATCAGGTTCATTATAGACTTTCGCATCTTTAAGGAACTTAGTCAAAGGGTCTTTGTTATCAGCCCTGACAGTTCTAATATAATACTGAGAATGTCGAGGATGAATGCCACTTGCAGAGTCGGTTAACTGACTGACAGTACCAGAAGGCTTAACGCACGTAATAGCCGCTGAAGGTTCGATACCTAACATTTCAGCCCATACCTTATTAGTCTTTAGTGCATGTTCACGCAACGTACGTAAGCGTTTCTCTAAGTACGGCCCATTCTTATTGAGCAGTGGACAGTCCATTATACCCGTCAAGGATACGCCTAGCAGACGCTCCTTCTCCGTAGTATCCTTCCAACGTTTACGTAGATAGTGGAAGTCTGTCAAGGTAGCTTGGAAGGTTCCTAAGATCGTAGCGTACTCCACCTTCTTCATCAAAGTTTCTTCTGTGTCATCGTAGCGGCACACCGCTTCTGTGAGATTACAGAATTGATGAGGATGCAGAATAATCTCACTACAGGGATTAGTACCGTAGTGAGCATCATTAGGTCTACGTTCGAAACGTGAGGCTTGCCACTGTGCAGCTTCTCTATTGAACAGACCACGCTCTCCTGACTTACTCATCACTAGGGCAAGCCACTCCTGCATGAAACTCTCCATGCTAGGACGGTGCGTGTAGGCTACGGAGTTATTCGCCAATGCTCTCTGAGGATCAGTCTTCCACCATTCACCTGCTTTGGCATGGCGCATACGATCATCATATAAGTCACTGAGAGATAACAACGCAGACCTACGCACCCCACCAGAGACTACCACCTCACCAATCTTACAGACAATATCATGGCATTCAATAGAGGAGAGTTTACGTCCATAAGCATTCTTGAATACATTGATAGTGAACTTAAATAAATCTTCTAAAGGTTCTGGACCTGATGCTCTACCACCGAATGTCTTTAACCTAGCTCCTGCTGGTCTAATTTTACTATAGTCTATCTTAGGTATTCTATTAGTATATAAGTAACTAATAAGATCACGTAGGCTTCTTGCCCATCCTTCTTTACTGTCTGCTACGGAGATAGTGTCATCTGTGTTCTCGAAAGGTTCATTAGGAATTGACGGTAGATTGTTCACGAACTTACGCTCTACTGAGAAGCCAACACCTGTACCGTTCATCAATATATATAATATCTCATCGAAGCAGCGAGGGTTATCTATGTGTACATAAGAACAATTGTAACCTGCGATATTCTCTCTTAACAGTGCAGGTCCAGCCGTCATGAAAGCCCTCATCGAAGGCATGACTTTCTGGTTCCATATCATATCGTATAAATCAGATAAAGTTTCGTCTAAGATATCCTTATCGATCTTATGTTCTAATGTATTGATATGTTCTAGCATGAAAGAGAGATAACGATCTATCGTATCGTCCCAATTCTCACGTCTACTATATTCATCTACCCAACGTGCATACCTACTCTTATAGATGAAAGACTGATAACTATCGAAGCTATCTTTCGCAGGAGGATATAAAGGATCAATTAGTTTCATCGATATTATCAAACAATGTAAGGGTTGTTTCGTTACTATTCTCTATCTTCTCAACTTCTCTAATGAGCTTAGAGAGATACCACTGAGCTTTGCGTAAGTCTTTCAGCTTATCGCCTTTATAATTACAACGCCAGAGGTATTTCAATACAGTACCACGTACATACTCACAAAAAGCACTAGGTTCCATAGTAGCATGGATAGCATCTATACACTCTATTCCATCGTGGTTAAGTTTATAATGTTCAGGGCTATTAACATCATCCTTAACTTTCACACCAAACTCAACTTGCGTCATCTCCACCTTCCTTATCTTTAGTCTTGTCTTTAAAGACATAGTTAGCACTGGCAGGTAATTTTACTTCATCATCAGCCATCTTCTTGTAATCAGAGAAAGAGACTACATCAGCTTTCGTAACTACGTCAAGTCTCTGATCTTGAACTTTATTAATGAAATCCATTCCTTTAGCCGCTACCTTATCACAATCTTCATCTAACATACATAATAGACCGTACGCAATCACCGTCGCTACAGTAGGTTCCTGTTCTTTAGTGGCAGTGAAGTCAAATATTGATAAATTAAAATTTTGCTTATCATCCTTAAAAGTTTCGAGCATCAAGAGTACACCCGGCTCTGTGTCATCATTATTCATAAAGACACTGCCTTCTAGCTTACCGCTGTGCATCACATGATCTAATCTCTTCAAACGTTCTAAGGCTTCGTCTTCACCTTCATCCATTCTTCAGGCATCCTCTTCTCTGAATATAGAAATCCATTCTTCTCACACCACTGAGCATACGTTGTCCTAGAACGCTTGTCAAGCTTATTCTTCGCATTTAAAAATACGAAACGTATATCGATATCAGGATGTTGTTCCTTGATCAATAAGTGTTTAGTCCTATCAGTAGCGAAGAAACGTCCTTTAGTCTCTACGTAGAAATCACCTTCCTTTATATAGAAGTCAGGTGTGTACGTTCTAGGCTTCGGTATGTACTGTATCGTATCTTGTTCGTAGAGAGAAGCTATCTTCCTCTCTCGTAAGTTCCTAGCGAAGTTAGCTTCGAATTGAGAACGATAACGCCTAGACATTTAACTCAAGTTTCTCAGGTACACATGAAATAGACTTTATTGCACCTTTGTATTCAAATTCAGCGATAGCGAATTGTTTAATCTCTTCCAAATTATTCTGAACATGTTTGACACATTCATCTACGTCATAAAACAATAAAGGTTTACCGTCTTTTAAATCAATGGTAATGGCATCATTACCTACGTGTAAAGGATCGAACATAAACATTATTACGAATATAACCCATTTCATATCATAACTCTTCTACTTTATTATAAAGCAATTCAGCCTCAGTAATACGCCCTGTAACATAATCATAATACAACTTAGTACATTGACCTGTCAAGCCGCTAAATCTATTCTTTATTACCCGTACATAGGTAGTGTGGCGTTCTATTATACAGTCTGCTTGACCGTTACGTTCCAAGCCGATTACAAGGTCTGATAGCTGGCCTATGGAATGCGATCCTCTAAGATCACTAAGACTAACATTAACGGAGTTAGTCTCATGCGATCCATTAGACGGTCTACGTAGATGAGATACCATGAACAGAGTGATACCTAGCTCCTGTACGAGTGTACGTAATTTAGTAACACAAGCGTCTATCGTCTTACGCTCGTCTAAAGAACCTTCTTGTGAACTTACTAGAATGGAGATGTGATCCAATACAACGTACCTGCAGCCTAACGCTCTGACTAAATAACGTATACGGGCTATAACATTCTCTATCGTATTAGAACCGAAGTGGTCGAAGAAGTAAAACCTATCAGATGCTAAGACTTCATTGAAGGCTTTCTTATATTCATCGTTAGTGTATTTAGTATCAGGAAGATGTAATGGCTTATTTATATGTAAACTCATTAAGCTCTCAGCCGTAGTGCGTACGTTCTCTTCCATGAACATAAGCCCTATGTTCTCTTTAGTATTCTGAAAAATATGATAGACTATTTCACGTATGAAACTACTCTTTCCTATGCCCGTACCAGCGCAGATAGTAATCAACTCGCCTTCACGAATACCATAAGCCATGTTATTCAAACCTGCGAAGGGATAGTCCACTTTAGCCTCAACTGGCCCTTCTATCAACGTATCCCATAGATCCTTACCAGCTACGATACCGTCAGGAGTGAAGCATTCAGCGTTCCACCAATCAGCTACAAACTCAGTTTCCTTACCGCCCATCAGATAATCAGAAGCATCTTTATAGCGAAGCTTCATTATCTTAGCTTTAGGAGACAATAACTCTGCTACTCTCTTAGCATTCTCAATACCGACTTTATCATTATCGAAGCATATCACTATGTTGTCGAAGCTCATCAAGTACTCGTAGTTCTCTTCTACGTCCTTAGAGGCTCCTGCGGCTCCTGTCTTTAGACTTAGGCAGGGCCACTTATTATCGAACATTTGGTGTGCCGATAGCGCATCTAACTCACCCTCACAGAGTGTGACAAATTTGCCACCTTTCTTAAAAACTTGTTGACCGAATAAGCCAGAAGAACCTATGTCACCTTCTGATATGAACTTCTTATCCTTACCACGTATCTTATTGGCTATGTGTTCATTCCAACTGTTAAAATAGGGATAATAATGATGACCGTCATCTCCTATGGTGACAGAATATCTCAAGCAAGTTTCAGACGTTATATTCCTACGTGGCATTGACTTGGTAGTGCCTACGTGAAGATTATCATTAGTCTTACTCTTAGGTGCTTTCTCTTCCACGACAATTTCTCCATCATTGGATCTAAAGGTGTCACAAGAGAAGCAGTACGTCCCGTCTACGTAAATAGATAGAGCGTCACTGCTTCCACAATCAGAGCAGGGTAAGTGTGCGTGTAGAGCCTTACCCATTATAGTTCAGTACTTCATCTACATTAGGTTCCTTTACTACTTTCGTAAAGTATTTATATCCATAGGAATAGTGAAAGACTCTAAGACCTTCACCATCGTTACTATCTTTCCAACAAATATCTTTATAGTTACAGAATACGCAACCGTTATGAAGTACTTTGTTGCCACTCGCTCCCATAGGTACATCTTCGTGACATAATTCAGGCATCTCCTTAGATGCTACTATCTTCTTTAACTCTTTCACTCTCTTAGAAGCATTGATAGTAGTCAGTTCATCTATCATCATCAGCGTAATCTCACCATTATTCTTATTAATAGCGAAGAACGCACCCTCATCTAAATTCATAGCTTCCATATAAGAACTAATCTGACCTATATACCCGAAAGGATCAGTGTTAATTAAATCACCTTCTTTAAATTTTTTAAATCCATAATCAGATGCTGACTTTACATCTACTAGAACACCGTCAATCACAGCATCTATATGTCCCGTGATGCCTTCCAGTTTAACTTCTTTCTGTTGATCCTTGACATCGTGTCCAGCCTCTTTAGCGAGGAATAGTAACATAGCCTCTAAGATATGGCCGTAGAAGAAACGCATACGCTGTTGTGGTGGTTCTTTACGCTGCACAGGATCATTAATTTCGAACCATAGTTTACGGTTCTCACGACCTACGGCAGACAGACGTAAGCGTTTCCTTTCACCCTCATAAGGCTCAAGGAACCTAACTACTTCTTCTTTCATAGTAGCTAAGAAGTCATTGAGATTATCCTCATTGACTTCTTTCTCTCCAGTATCTATCAAATGCAAGATATCTTCTATGAGAGTAGTTATACTCTTTTTTTTCTTTTTACGTGGCATATTACTCCCTTCTCATTAAAATGGGGATTTCTTGTGAAGGCATCCCCTGACCCAATGATACTTATTTACCGGATAGAATAGACGCTATCATCTTAACCGCTGTTACGCTACGTCTATGTTCGATAGTACCGTCCCTCTCTATCGAATGTCGCTTTCCCAATTAGAAAGCCCCCTACTATTGAACTAGCTAGTAACTACCTTATAGATCGTCACCAGCTTCGAAAGGTATATCTTCACCTTCCAAGTCAGCCAGAGTGAAACCATCGGCTTCCGCTTCAAGATCACCAGTACCACTTATATCGGCTGCTTTGAAGTCTACTACCATCAAAGAATTTAATGATGCACTAGTACCAGACTTCTTTTTAAATGTCCAATCGAAAGGAGTAACTGAACATTTAACCGTACTACCATTACCAATGAGTATATTGGAAGGCCATACGTTCTTAGCAGCGTCCATAACTTTAGGACGCCGTTTCGTCTTAGCGACGATGAAAGAACCTTTATTCTCTTTTTCACCTTCACCTCGACGGACTTCTATGTTGTTCTCTTCCAGCTTCTTTACAGTAGCCTTATCAAGTTGACATATATCGACCTGAAACTTACCCGACAGATCATTCGGTTCGTGTACGTGCGCCCATTGCGCTGTACCTTTTATCACCATACTCTGATACATATTTCTATGTCCTTTCTTTTCTAGTGCGTTTCAGCCCAATTCGAACCTGACTTCGCGTCAGCATTCAAGGGCAACCTTACGCGCAATATACGACCTGCTTCTTGCATTGTCAAGTCTGCCGCATACATTATTTTGTCAACATCATCGACGTGAACTTCGAACTGCATCTCATCGTGGATTGTGTTCACCAAATGTGCGCGTAAGCCGTGTTTCCGTATGTAATCATCCATACATATTGACCACTGTTTGCAAGCTATCGCTCCCGCTCCTTGCAGCAATGTGTTCAAAGATGCGTGTTGATGAC
>VTLG01013918.1_pt1 | contig 13965 bp, 23 predicted proteins | sample 4694571 | NCBI WGS metagenome assembly VTLG01 (sample SAMN12604809, study PRJNA352737) | marine metagenome | biome: ENVO:00000447; feature: ENVO:00000209|ENVO:00000569|ENVO:01000036; material: ENVO:00002151; isolation source: viral sequences binned using virsorter ...
CATATGGCAGAGGGGAAATTTGAGAAAGAGATGGAAGATATAACAAAAACATTAACTGACATCAGAATAAATCTTGGAAGATTAACTGCTCATTAAAAAGGTAATATATGACTGCAAATAAATGGTTTTCTCTTTACGTTGTAGGTTCAATAGGAGTAATTGGAGTTCTTTATACAATGGTCCATGATGTTAAAGCTGAACAGGCAGTTATGGAATACCAAGTAGGGAAAATACAGGAAATATTAAATGCTCATACTGAGAAATTAGAGTTATTGGTAGCTTCAAGTTATGAGCTTCATACTAAAGTAGATACAATAATGAAAGGAGAAAACTGATGCCATTTCTAGTGCCAATCATAACAGGAACCATTAAAGGAATGTTGACCACTTTCTTCACCCAAAAAATGGTGGAGGAGCTGATCTTTCAGCTATTACGCTATGCTGTCTCCAAGTCGGAAAACACATTAGACGATAAAATTTTGGAGGCATTTGAACAAAATCGTTCTAAGTAATAGTTTTTTAAAGGTTCTATTTTTACCTCTTTCGGAAGAAGGAAGTTTTTTAAATATTTCATTGGGTGGATAACTATGTCTATTAACTGGGAAGTGATCAAGTTCTTCAATCGGGATGAACTCGAATGCAGATGCGGTTGCCGGAGTCTTGAAAATGGTGAGGCTATAATCAACTTGGACCTGATCACAAAACTGGATGAACTCCGGGAGAGATGTGGATTTCCTCTTCCTGTGAATTCTGGCCTGAGATGTATCCAACACAATATTGACTCAGGAGGTCATGAGACAAGTGCCCATTGTGATATTGATGGAGAGGGTTGTATGGCAGTTGACCTGGGTGTGGATCGAGCCAGGGGTAGAATAGTACTCCAACATGCCCTGGAGATGGATTGTTGGACAGGTATTGGGATTGCCCAACGTGGAAAATCATCAGGAAGCAGATTTTTACATCTTGATTTGAAGCCCAGGAAATCGGGCAAGGCTTTTTGGAGTTATGCATAGAAATGGAGATTATTTTTGAACTGGAAGATGAAAATATTGAGGTTGAGTTTGTTCCTGATTTTGATTGGGTGCACCAAACAGATCCCGGTAGAAACAGAAGTGACTTCAACAAAGTTCAATGGAAACTACAGGACAGAGGTGGTACGGCAATTGTGGCAGATGTGCTCTTGGAACTTCCAGATGAAACAACCTACATTATCCCCAATCATGAGGCAGATGATGTGTGACTGTTATACTGATACGATTCGTACTGATTTTACTCCTGAAGAAATAAAGGATGAAGCATCAATTAAGGCAAAAGGTTTAACAAATAGATTGATTGAAAAATGCAATTTAAAAATACAACCACCACCACCCAAAATAGCAACATAAATGGCTAAACTTGTACCATTCCAACCACCTCCAGGAGTCTGGGCAAATGGAACTGCATATGAAGCAAAAGGCAGGTGGAATGACTCCAACCTGGTGAGGTGGAAAAATGGCAGGTTGCAACCTTTAGGAGGCTGGGAGAAAGCAATTGGAGCAACACTTTCTGGTGTTGGAAGAGCAATGCTTGCCTGGAAAGATTATTCAGGTACTCAATGGTTGGCAATTGGGACCAATGAAAAACTTTATGTGTTCACATCACTTTCAGGTTCTGCAGAAGATATTACACCTGTTATTGCTTCTCCAAATTCTTTCATAACAGGCAACTCTGATGCAGAACTTGGACTTGGATTTGGTGCAGGTGATTTCTCTGGGACTGAAACAATACAAGAAGTTAAATCAGATAGTACAAATACTTCTGGAGGTGCATCTGGACAAATAAGTATAGATAGAGAAACAGATAAAATTTTAACAACAAAAGCAACATCTGCAAAAATATTTACTGATGGAGCAACCAGTGCAAGTGCCCCAGGTGTTGGACCTTCTCCTTTTGGTGTTGGAGATGAAATTGAATTGATAGGATTTTCAGGAACAAATAATGCCAAAACATATCCCAATTCTCATAGAATAGTTTCACTTACTGCATCAGAAATGGTTCTTGGTTCTACAAATGGTTCTGCAGCATATGGGGGTTCAACTTTAACAGATGAAACTCCCTCTGGACAGGTAACAATAAGAAGAACCAGGAGATATGGGAATGAGAACTCAGATTCATCTTCCCTGGTATTGGCAGCTGCCTCCTGGATATTTGATCTCTGGGGTGAAGATCTGGTGGGAATGAGTACTGCAGATGGAAGATTGTATCAATGGGATGTGTCTTTATCAGATCCAACAAGTACTGTAGCTGCATTGATCTCAGGTGCACCAACTAATAACAAGGCAATGTTGGTCTCAAAGGAAAACCATATGTTTGCTTTAGGAGCAAATGGAAACAATCGGTTGATCAAATGGAGTGATGCAGATGACAATACAACCTGGGGTGCAACTTCTCTGAACCAGGCAGGTTCATTCCACATAGACACCAATGGTGAGGTGATGGCAGGTAAGACTGTTGGAGACCAGATTCTGGTGTGGACTACGAATGACCTTCATTCTATTTCATGGGTGGGTCCACCATACATATATGGGAGGAAGAAGATAGGAGACTCATGTGGTGCAATATCCAATCGCAGTATGGTTGCAGTAGGAGACAAAGCATTCTGGATGGGGTCAGGAGGATTCTGGCAATATCAGGGTACTGTTCAACCATTGCAATGTGATGTCCAGGACAAAGTATTTTCTGAATTAAATTCTGTCCAGATCAGTAAGATTTATGCATCAGTAAATGCAGAATTCTTTGAGGTGTCATGGTGGTATGCAGATGTTGATTCAACTGAGATTTTAAAATACTGTACATATAATTGGGCAGAAGGATGGTGGAGTGTCGGAACTCTTAGCAGAACTGCATGGGAAGATGCAGGAGTGTTTGAATCCCCAATTGCAATTAATGCAGAAAACACAATATATCAACATGAACAATCTGCATCAACTTCTGCAAGAACAACTTCAACAATTCCATCTTCTACCTCTGAGGTCTCAGACATAGACAGAAAACTGGTTTCTGGAGGAGACTCAGATGACCTGGGACTGGCATTTGCACAAACAGGGGCAATGGAAGTTGGAGATGGAGAGAAAGTTACAAATATTTCACAACTCATTGCAGATTCTACTCAGGGTGCAAATGGATTAAGATTCAAATTTAAGACTGCATACACTCCAAATGGAACTGAATCAACAAGTTCTAATTATGATGTTACAGATGATGGATATGTTGATGTAAGAGAACAGGGTAGGCAATTCAAATACAGGGTGGAGTCAGGTTGGGATCAGTCCTGGGATATTGGGACCATCCGGGCCAGTATATCTACAGGAGGTAAAAGATGAATTTACCACCAGTTACTCAAGAATATGAAGTATCTTCTCAAGTAGTATTGAATGAGGAATTAGTAAAGGCAGATACACAAAATTTAAAATTGGACAGGGATAATTTTTTGGAATCAGGAAGCATATCATTAAAAGATACTGATGGTTATTGGTGGACTATTTCAATCAACACATCAGGAGTTTTACAAACTACTAAATTAGTAGGAGATCAATTGGATGCAAATGGAAGACCTTTGTTAGCATCAACAAACCCATACTATGTAGCACCATAAGAGGAAATATGAAGAATTTTTTTGGAGGAGGAGGCAATTTCGGAGGATATGATCATGGTTGGTTATTTGATCCTGGAACAGAAACCAGAGGTGGACAAACAACACAAACCACAACTTCTGCAGGACAAGGTGTTGGTCAGGGGATAATAAATGAACTTGGAGAGATGAAATTTAATCCTTATACAGGCCCAAATCCTTTTACTGGTGGAACTTTCACAGAACCTTGGAAGGGTGCTCTGGATGCAATGGGAACAACATTCACTGGACCCCAGGGACAGTGGGCAGATTCCAGGAATGTTTACAAGGATGTTTATGGAAGAGGAGCACCTGCAACTCTTGGTGGTCCAGGTGCATCAAGTTTTCTGACTGGATTTGGAGGAAAAGGAGTTGCAGATTACCAGAGAGCATTGGGTTTCGATAGAAGTGGTGCAGAAAAACAATATACTGCAGATGCAGGAAGAGCAATGAAACAGGCATTGATTGCAGAGAATGCAAAGGCCAGAGGATTTGGATCAGGAGGAAGAGATGTTGAAAGAGGATATGATGTAAGAGGGGAAGCATATGGAAACATTGCATCTAATGTGGGAAGACAGATGTTGGGTTACGATGACCGGGCCAGGGAAGCTGCAATCAGGGCAATGGGTCAGGACATTGGTAGAGGTGACTGGAGGACACAACAGGATATTGCAAATATACGAGACCAGGATATGCTTGCAATGAAAGCATCTCAACTTGCTTCTGATCCAACTAACCAGTTGGCATATGCAGGTGCTCTTGGAGAACTGGGACAGTATGAACAGGGTCTTGACATTGCAGGAAAGAACTGGCTTAAAGGTCTTCATGATGAAGAACAACAATGGGCACCAATGATTGCAAGCCTAAAGGCACAAACTATGGGACAAACACCTTGGAATACTACAACAACTGGAACAACTTCAGAATCAAGACCTGGTCAGTCTCCATGGGATCAGATACTTGGAACAACATCCACTGTAGCAGGATTACTTATGGCACTGAAAGGTGGTGGTGATGGTGGTGGTGGAGGAACTGCATAGGAGATAATATGACACAAGAAGAAATCCTTAAAAAATTACAAATAGCCAGAGATGCCTGGGGGCCAAGTTATTCTGCAAAAGGATATTCTCCATATGCATCTCCAACTGCAGGACAGGAAGGTTACCGGGAAATTCTTAAAGAGAAATTGCGGTTTTTAAATGCAGGATATGGGAAAGATGCTAAATATAGTTATGGAGATCCTATGAAGCATTTTAATGATCCTGAACAAATAGAAACCCTTCTAGGATATGATATTGTTGACAAGCCAATTCCACCTTTAGTAAGTGGACCATCTCATTTTGATCTGATGAGAAAAGATGGAGTCCCAGTATTAAGCCAGGAAGAAATTTATGCCCAACAACCTCCTGGTGGAGTAGGAGGTGGATACAAAGCAGGATTGTCACCCTGGCAAGGATATTCATTAGGGGCATCATCATATAATATAAATGATCCCATGATTGCAGGTTTAATGGAAGGTCCAGAAACTGCAAACATGCAACTCTCTCCATATGAATTAACATTGTTAGCAGAGGACCAACAGAGACATGCCCCTGCACCTCCTCAATTCCCAGGATTCCAGAATGTAATTGATCCAGATCAATTAGCAGGAATTAGAGGGATAACTGGTTCTCCAGATTATCTGGCAGGACCACAAGGAACTTTTACAGGTGATTCATATGAAGGTGAATGGTCCCCTACCCAAATGCCTCCGAATGTACAGGGCCAATGGGGATCTACTCCACAGGTTAAAGATCCTTATTCAAGGGGAACTAGTCAAAAACCTGCAGGACTTCTTGATACTGGATCTGATAAAACCACAAACCAGACAGGATATAACAAAAGCAAAGATTTTAATAATGCTTTAGCAATGATGCTCCTGAGACTTGGAGCAGAAAGTAGAAAAAGAAGGGAGTGGTAATGGCACTACTTGATCAATATCCAGAATATGCACTGCAGGAGGATGAAAGTGGTCAGAAGACAACAAAACCTTGGGTCTCTGGTCCTTCTCCACTATCATTAGCCTTAATGTCTGCAGGTTTAGGAATGCTTGACAGGAGTAGACCAAGAGATGGTTGGAGTAGGAGTGGACTAGATACAACAGGATTAAGCAGAGGAGGGTTGCTTGGTATCCAGACTTATATGGATGCAAACAGGAATCTCCAGGATCAAAGAAGTGCTTATTATGATCATTTAAAAGAAATGCAATCTCAGGCACTTTTGAACCAGAGGTTTCTCCAGGAAGAAAGAGAGAAGAAAAGGTTGATAGATAATTTTCCTGAAGTCCTGAAAACAATCAATAATACTGGAAGACCAGAGTTTCAGGATACTATCCCAATGCTACAGTCAATGTTTGCTGCCGATCCTACGAAAGCAAGTGCCGCTGCCATGAATATTATTTCCCAGTTGAAGACAACCCCTGGTGAAATAAAGATTCGGGATATCCCAGGTACAGACAGTAAAATAATGACTCAGGATGGGAAGTTTGTTGGACAGGTAAAAGGATCAGGTTCAAGTTCAATAGACAATCTCACAAAGGGCAGGTTAAGATCCTCACTCTTATCCGGCACCTTAGATGCTCCCCAGTATATTGCCCAGTATGATATGTTGCTCAGAGAGAATGGCAAAGAGGTTGTAGAGGGTACAAAAACTGGTGCATCAAAAACCTATCTGGTTTCACCTCAATTGGGAGGGTTGCCAAGTAAATTTGATTATATTAAAAACCTTGGATTAAACCCTGAAGATTATGGAGTAACTGAAGAATCTTCATCACTAAGAGAATTGATTGGTGAAAGTAAAAAGAAAGAAGGTGCAGAAGAAAAGAAACTTAGACTCAAGGTAAAAACAATTTCACTGACTGAAGGTAGTCTTGACACTTTACTTGCTACAGGTTTTGACCCAACTAAACAAGAACCTGAAGCATTCTGGAATTACCTTTTCAATGACAAACCATTGCCTGTTCCAGACAAACAAACTGAGCCAGACAAATTTACTTACTGGCAGAATGCAAGGTCATACGAAAACATGGCAATGACTGGTTCCCAGATGTTTGGTTATCTGGTTTCTGGTGCTGCCGTTAGGCCAGATGAAATGAAGACAATGAGACAGATCTGGTATGCATTACCTGGAGACAATCCAAGTGATGTTGCAAGGAAGAAAGCACTCCGGGATGCAATTGTAAAAATGAGTAAGGAGATGTCAGTTGCAGAAATTGCTCAGAGATTTGAAGGAATTGATCTTTCAAACCCTGATACTGCAACAGAGGCTTTAATTGAGAGACTGGGAACACCAGAACCACAAAATCTTGCCAGGATTCAACCAGGTGATGGAGCATCACAGATACTTGCAAGGAATGGTATCCCAGTTACAACAACCAATATCCAGAAACTGAGGGTTGCAAATCCAACAGTAATCAAAAGTAATGGAGAAGTATATGGCCCCTGGCAGAACTATGTTGTTTCATTCAGAGGATTGAATCCTGTTGTATCTCCACAAGTTAATCAAGTTCCTGATCTGGAAAATTTAGCAGATCAGTTAATTCAAGAAGAACTCTCAGGAACTCCATGACCGATAGACAGATCCTCAATATATATTCAAAACTCAGAGACACTGGTGCAAGTGACCAACAGGTTGTTGCAGTCTTAAAGTCAAAAGGAATTGACATTGAAGCATTAAGAGCAAACAAACAACTGATGTCTCCGCCAGAGATGCAACGTCATCACAGATGGGAAATGGCCCAGGACTACAAGGAGAATCCAGAACAGTATGAACCTCCACAAAATGAATTTTCACAGTTGGTCAGAGGTACCAGTCTTGATTCTCCATTAAGGAAACCTCAACCTGATGACAAGGATGTAAGAGAAAAAGCACAAGAGAGATTTGGAGAATACCTGGTAAATATATTCCGGGAGTTTGGTCAGGGGGCAACCTTTGGAAGTGCAGATGAGTTGGAAGGTTGGTTGAGATCCATGACAGGTGGAGGAACAACAGACGAAGAAATTGACAAGGTCAGGGCAGAGATCCAACAGTTCAGAGACTCCCCAGAAAATAAACAGAGAGAGGTTCTTGGAATGAAACCCTCCACTGCAGGTGAAGTTGCAGGTGCACTTACATTTCCTTTTTTCCTGACTGCAAAACTTGCAACAATGCTTCCTGTCCTTGGATCAATAAAGGCAGGTCAATGGGTAAGGAATCTCTTAAAGAGAAGTGTCCTTGGTGGATTAGGTGGTGGAATTGATATGTATCTTTATGGAGTTGGTACAGATGAAGGAAACATCCATGACAGGGCAACAGGAGAACAGGCAAAAGAATATGCAAAGTTGGGTGTTGGACTTGGAGTTCCACTTGGGGTAGGAGGATATGCCCTGGAGAAGGGAGTTGGTGTAGTTGGAGATAAGTTGGTGAAAGGAAACAGAAAATCCATGCAGTCAATTATCAGTGCAAACAAAATGGACAACATGGAGATCCAGGATCTTTCAGACTTCCTTGATGAAGTTATAAAAAGAGGAGATACAGAGATTGCAGAGAAGATGGTACTTGGAGATCTGGGTAAAACTGGTGGAATGTTACAAAGGACAACAGAAGCATCTTCACTTGCATCTCCTTCCATAATGGGAGAAGCAACTGAGACCTTTACAGAAAGGGCAGCAAAGTTTCCTGAGTTTGCCAGAGACCAGGTCAAGAAGTTTGTAGGAAGAAGAGTCCATGATGCAGATCAATTCAAGAACAGGATTTTCAGGTTTGCAAAAAATATTGCACAACCACATTATAATCTTGCAGACCCAGTAGTTGTTGATCTTCCAAAAGTTGCATCAGAAATAAACAGGTTGATGGGACAAAAGGATAATGTAGGTAAGATGGTCAGAAAAGCATGGGCAAAGACAAGGATCAAACTTCCTCAGTTGATCAAGAAGAAAATGGAGAGAGGAGTTGATATGAGTGCAGAAGGATTTGGTCCCTGGGGTACAGAAAAGGTTCCACCAATTCCTGGAGAAAAAGCAGGAGGTCCAGTTCCAATTTTATATTATGATACCTTCAAACAGTATCTTGACCAGGAACTGAGTACAATGGCAAAAAGTATCAAGGGTGACACACTTGCAAGACTTGATGAAGGAGAATTGTTAGGATTGAGAAATATGATCAATTCCAGTTTGCAGGATTCATCAGAGTCCTACAGAAAAGCAACAGGGATCTGGGAGAATGCACACAAAAATACCCAGGCATTTAAGAAGGGAATAGATGCACACAAAAATACTTCAATGTCTGCAAAGACTGTGAGAACCCAGATGAACTCCATGAGTGAAGCAGAAAAGAAAGCATACAGACTTGGTTATGGATATGGGATGTATGGCAAGATCCAGAATGCTAACCTGGCAATGGCAAATGAGACAAAGATTCTCAGACTTTTCTCTGAAGAGGAACCAGAAAAATTAAAATCACTTTTTAAGTCTCCAGAAGTTGCCCTGGATTTTATCAAGAAGATAAAGACAATTGGAGATATGGATTACTTTGGCAAACAGGTTCTGAAAGGATCTCCAACATTCCAGAGACAACAGGTTGAAAAGCTACTCCAGGAAGAACCATCCATGATGACAAAAACACTTGATACTGTTCAGATGATGAGAGGTGCACCAAGGATTGCAGGAAGTATTTCTGATGCAATGGAAAACACTGCAACAAAAAACAGGATTGCAGGTATGGGTCCATACCTTGCAAGACCAGGTATCCAAAATATGAAAAGGACATTGAAGGATTTGACTGAAGAGGAGAGGAGGTGGTTGAATGAAAAAAGAGGGAGAGCACAAGCAACTCAGGTGATGCCAAGTCTTCTCTCTCCCTCTGAAGAGGTCAGGGGTATGAAGTTTCCTTCAAGAGCATTAGATTATGGGTATGGGCTTTTGTTTTAATACAGAACCCATAACTCTTTCCATGTTGGTCCTTCCCATCCCCAACCTGATCTTTTCTTTTTAGTTCTATCTTTTTTAAAGAATGAGGAGTTATACCCCATTTTTCTTTTCATTCTTTTTCCCCACTCATCAATCTCCTTATTGGTGATCCTCCCAGGGGTATTCATGATTGGTTCACAGGTGGGGCATGTCCCATTCACAATGGGGCACCCCACAACCTTTTTACAGACAAGTTGATGCTCTTGCCCCTGGGCAATGAAAGATACAACAGAGAGAGATATGAGAACGATTAGGCTTTTCATGTGGTCTCCTTTCTGTTATCCCATTTATTTAGCAGGGCCATCACATCGGGGTTTTGTATCGCAGGATTGAAAATAAGTTCATATGCTATTTTATAAGCAGTTACTGGAGTTGTTTTAAAACCAGGTTCATTTTCTACCCTTTGCAAAGTTCTGGAACTTATCCCAATCTTTTTTGCCATATTTATTTGAGACATCATATGGGCTGCTCGATGCATTTTTACAGATTTGGCACATACCTCATAATTTGATGCTATTGGTCTACCTGATCTTGGTTTTTTCATGCTCCCTCCTCTTCTTCATATGGGAGAGTGATAAATCTCTCCTGTTTGATTAGATCCCTACATGCCTTTTCCACCCAAGATCCTATACTTACTTTTACATCCTTCTGGGCCAGGTGGAAAATTACTTTTTCATATACTTCATCTTTGATTGCAAAGTGTTTCATATTCTCTCCTTTATTATTTGAACTCTCCCAGACCAGAACGATTCCAGTCAGGATCATTGTACATTTCATGTTGTTTTAAATCCTTCTGGCGTTGCCTGAAAGACTCCTCAGTTTCAACTCCATCAGAATCATAAGTTACTTTAGGATCATCAGGAATATATTCCCACAAATCCCTGATAAACTGTTTTACTTCTTCTGGGTTATAATTCATGCAACCTCCTTAGATCTGATTCCCCTATAAATTTTCCTGGTAGCAGATTTTAACGCATTGAAATATCTTTTACCCCCTTGGATTTGTCGGGTATTATTATCCCAAGATTCAACATAATCTTGAGTAATCATACAAATTGCATCAAAGCAAGATTCTGCTTCCTTCTTAGTTAATTTAATTGTTATCATGCATCCTCCTTTATTCCACCATGTTTTCTAATGACTTTATTTACAATCCCAATTGGAACCCATCCAAAAACAGTATCCAAATTCTTTTTACTGTATGTTTTGTCTTCTGCAAAATCATAGATCAGTTCTTCATACTGACTGGGGAATCCCAATTCAAAATGAGTAGGGTTCCTTGGAAGTGGGTCTCTGTAATTTAATACCTTTGGTGAAGAGTAGTGACCATACCCACATTGGACACTAATCCTGAAACCATCCCGGCAAGTGATCATAGGAAGATGATTGGCAGCAATTAAATTATTCCGATTTTGTTTTATGTATTTTTTAATCATATTCTCTCCTTATAAAATTACTGTTACCCGGTAACAAAAGGTAACGATTAGTAAGTTACTATTAAAGGTTTATTGATTTTGCCAACTCAAGTGCACTCTCATCACTTACTCCAAGATATGCACTGGTGGCAGTTACAGATGATTGACCAAGCAATCTTCTGACTGCATCTACATCATGAGTCTCCTCATAGATGGCAGTTGCTTTTGACTTCCTCATAGAGTGAGTGGAATAACCTCCCACATCTTCAAGACCCAGTTCACTCATCCATCCTTTCACAATCCTTCCATACTGTTGGGTTGTAATTGGTTTCCTGGTGTAATGGGATTTGTTTCCCCTGAAGATAAAATCATCCTGGTCCCTGTTCTTCAGGTGGGTTCCTATTGCCTTGACTGAAGTTTCCATCAGAGGCATTTCAAGAGTTGTCTTTCCAGTTTTCTGTTGCTTCACTGAAACAGTTTGCTTGATTGATCCAGATGGATTGATAACATCTGAAACTTTGAGGTTCCTCAGATCTGAAGATCTCAACATGAGATCGACTGAAAGATTCAGTAACAGTTCATGAAGGGGGTTGCCCTTGACAACCTTCCTCAGTTTTTGGATCTGTTCTCTACTCAGTGGTTTCTTACCCATTTCTCTCCTTATCTCTGTTGACTCTTACGATGTTGAAAAAAGTTTTTCTACCTTCATCACTCATTGACTCCAGGTAACTTGCCAGGGCAAATGGATCTTCTTCACCTACAATTTTTGCCGATTCCATCAGTTCTGTTTGGAGTTTGTAGGCAGGAATGTCAGTGGATATGAAAGATTTTATATCCATTGCATATTCAGTTATGTAGTATTTTAATTGCTTGTTAGTCATGCAACCTCCTCTAGTCTTTGTTTTATTTGACCAATAGCCATTAATAATTGAGTAGCCATTGCCAATGCCTCATCGGTGGACAAAGTAAACAGGATGCCATTATGTGCTTTTCTCAATTCTCTAGCCTCCTCACCTTCTTTCTTTGGCTCATGCCCCTTTCTCCAACCCCCATTACTGTGACCTAAACTTTCCATTCTTGCTTCCTGCACACCAATAGAATTTGGGCTAACCTTTACATCAATGGCATCTACGTATTTTTCTAAATAGACATCCATGTGTTTTACTTCTCTTGGCTTTGACCCATGAAATAGATATTGAAGGTCTGTATCTGTTTTAATGTTTTTAAAATTCATATTTACTCTCCTTTCTTTATTTCTTTTTCAATTTGAGATTCAAACCAGGCAATACGTTTCTTCAAAAACGCTTTGCCAAATTTAATTTCAAGATTATTTAATTCTGTCATTCCCATTCTTCTTCCATCTTCAGCATAATCAGAATCACCTTTGTACTTTTCATATTCTTCAATTATTTCAAGTTCACACTCCAGAACCTGTTTATCATTTATTAAATATTTAAGATCACTCATATTCTCTCCTTTAGTTATAATTGATTATTCATCCCAACAATCACAATCTTCTGAGCATTGTTCCATCATGCTTAACTGTTCCAGAACATCTTTTGCTGTTGGTTCATGGATAGCGTGGACTGTATCGTAATGTATTCCCCTAGTGTAAATCCAATAAGACCACTCACCTAGAATCGGATCAGGATCAGTGTCTTCCATGTGAATGCTTATCACTCTTGGATCATCTTTAAGGAATAAAAGACATTTTGCAATTTTGTTGCTATGAGCCATATTCTCTCCTTTTCAGTATTCAGTTTTAATATTTCTTAATTTTGCAATACATTCATAATCTGAAAGATGCTTAACAGTATGTATTGCTTTTTGGCATATACTCTTATGAGAAATTCTATCCCAAGTATAAGGTTTATGGTCAGGGAGGTTTTTGTAAAATTCCCAACGATTTATTAAATCTTTTGGTTTTGCATTATGATTTTTGACACCCTTTTCAATTTGTCTTGGAAGAAAAATTACACTAAAAAAATATTTATCAGATAATTTAAAAGGTGTTCCCCCTTCTTCAATAATTTTTTTTGCTTGTCTTAAATATTCGTAAGCTAATGATTCTTCTAAACAACGAACATTTCTGTAATGCCAATTATTGCTTCTCTGTTTAGTCGTAAGTTTCATATTCTCTCCTTTAATGTGCCCCCAGAAAAGGGGGCCGGGTTAATTAGAATGTGGATTTTTTAAAAGTTGAACTGTAATATTCCCTTGCACCTTCATATCCAAAATAGGAATCGAGAATCTCATTAGCTTGATCGAATCCCATTTTATGAACAACTCTATATCCATTATCTGCTGTTACTTGCTCTTTATCTTCAGGTGAAAAATACTCATCTCCAGGTAGTTCAACTGGAGGGTATGTTCCTGATAACTTTATAAGATGATGAAGTCTATCTAACTCCATTTGCTTATTCGCAATTTGTGCAAGCAAATCTTCCTTCCTGGAACAAGGGTCAATCCCTCTGGACATTGTAGTAGTATCATCATTTTGAAGATCATACTCTTCTGCATGCCATGATCCATGGGAATGAAAATAATAGAAGTTACGAAATCGGTAGCTAACCGCACCATTAGTAACAGTTTTTTTGCTGTTCTCCAATACATGATCTATGCTTGCATGTTTGGGACATAGGACTTTCCCATTTTTCTTTATGGTCCAGAAGCAAAGGTACTCACGATTCCCGATGTCTCCCAAATCCATAGCATCAAGATTATCCTGTAAGGAATGTGATCTGGATTCGATTGAACCTCCATCAAAATAACTGAAGCAGGTTCTTGTTTCCAGGGCATTTCCACAATCCCATGCATTTACTGTGATCCCATCAAAGGGATTGCCTTGATCGCAATCTTCATGATCGCAAGTCAGGATGAACTCTCTAGTTATTACACTCATATTCTCTCCTTAGTGT
>VTLG01014238.1_pt1 | contig 13964 bp, 27 predicted proteins | sample 4694571 | NCBI WGS metagenome assembly VTLG01 (sample SAMN12604809, study PRJNA352737) | marine metagenome | biome: ENVO:00000447; feature: ENVO:00000209|ENVO:00000569|ENVO:01000036; material: ENVO:00002151; isolation source: viral sequences binned using virsorter ...
ATCTGGCAGCACCCAGTATTTAAGAATCTATTACAGGCAAGTTGCTGGATATATATGATTAGTTCAGCTTCACACCAAGATAAGACATTAAGATTTTTAGATAATTCAATATTTGTAAGACGTGGGGAATTAATAATGCCTTTAAGAATTACAGCTAAAAGGTTTAAAATGAGTTATAGTGAAATGCGAACTTTCATACTACGTCTAGTGCGTAGAAAAATGATAACCACTAGGACACACCACCTACAGCCCACCTCTAACCACCCCAGCCGAAAAGTTACTCTAATAAGTGTTATAAATTACGATAAATTTCAGTATGTGGATAACGAGCAACCACCTCACGACCACCTATCGCAACAAGTACTAAATAACAATACTAATAAACAAATACTAATTAGTAGTAATAATAATGTTAATAAGAAGTCTAGCAAGGAATACGAAGAAATAGGTACAGAGGGAGATTATATTATGTTAAGAAAAAAATCTAATGGCAAAAAGTATTTAAAACATAAGTTTAAAGATATACCTTTAAAGGATTATTAATGGCGGATTTAAGAATATTAAGTTTAGGTGCTGGAGTACAATCATCAACTCTAGCTTTAATGATTGAAAAGGGAGAAATACCACCTGTAACTTGTGGAATCTTTGCTGACACACAAGCAGAAAGTAAAGAAACAATGGAGTTTCTTAATTGGATTAAAACAAAATTATCTTATCCTATTTATACTGTTTCAAAAGGTAATCTTACAGAGCATTTATTGAATACTGATTTTCCAATAGCACCATTTTATAGTTCTAATATTATTACAGGTAAAAAAGGATTAATGATGCGTCAATGCACAAATGACTACAAAATTCAACCTATTATTCAAAAAGTAAGACAATTATTAGGACTTAAAAAAAGGCAAAAAATTAAAAAACATATAAAAGTTGAAATGTTAATGGGTATTTCAAAAGATGAAATTTTTAGAATAAGACCTAACAGGATGCCATATATTACAAATATTTATCCTTTAATTGATAAAAATATGCGTAGGCAAGATTGTATTAATTGGTTTAATAAATATTATGATAAAACACCACCTAGATCAGCTTGTATATATTGTCCATATAAAAATGATAAAGAATGGAAACATATAAAAGAAAATCAACCTGAAGAATGGAAACAAGTTATTGAATTTGATAAAAAGATTAGAAAAAATTCTAGGAAAAAAGAAGAAGAAGTTTATGTTCATAGAACTTGCAAACCAATAGGAGAGGTTGATTTAAACAAAGGGGATAATCAATTAGATTTATTTGATGGATTGTGTGAGGGGTATTGTGGCAATTAGATGAAAGGTATCTTGCGAATCTTCAAATATGTAAGAAAAAGACTAATTAAACTCTCGCTAGAAAACAGAAGATTGAAAGTTCAACTAGAATATTATAAAGCTATTGTGGAGTCTTATAACAATAGAAAACACTAAATGTTCAAAAAGAAGTCAAAATTTCGACATATAACTATAAACAAAAAAAAATATTATTTCTATAAGATAAAATGGCAAGATATTCTGGGAGATTCTGGACATAGTTCATCTAAAGAATTTGATTCAATGAAACCAGCTATAATGATAACTTTTGGTTATATGTTTAGTAAGGATAGAAAGTATTTAAAAACTTTTGCTTCTTATGATGAAAGTGAAGAATCATTTAGTGATCGTAATGTATTTCCAATGGGTTGTGTGTTAGAAATGAAAAGGATAGAAATATAACAATATGAAAAGCGACAAAAATAAGACAATTATGGCAACAAAAAGTAATGGTATTGGTAGACCTAAAAAAAAACTTGATAAAGATATTATAGCAAATTTAAGTCAAATAGGATGTACACAAGAAGAAATAGGATCAGTTGTAGGAATATCTGCTAGAACATTACAAAGACGATATGCCGATTTAGTAGAGGAAAATAAAAACATTGGAAAAGCTAGTTTAAGAAAACGAATGTGGAAATGTGCCTTAAATGGTAATCCTAATATGATGGTCTGGCTTTCTAAAAATGCGCTAGGTATGAAAGACCGAACTGTTACTGAAAATGTTACAGAACCTTTACCTTTAATTATTGATGGTAAAGCTGAAGATGTCTAAAGGAACTTTTGGAGTAAATACTTATGTTAAGAGAACGCACAGAAAAAGAAAAGGTCGAATTTCTAAAAGACCTAATAAAAAAAGTACAAAGAAAAAATACAGAGGACAGGGTAGATAATTTTGTTGGTACTAATTGGCATTTAAAGTTTAGACTTGAAATAGAAGAACTTAAAAAGAAGTTAGAACAAGTAACCATAGAACGTAACATAGCATTAAGAAAACTTAAAAAACTAAAGGTTAAAAATGAACATAAAAACACAGTTTAAAATAGAAAGTATCTTAAAAGAAGCAGACCAATTAATGATTAATAAAATCACTAAATATGAGAATATTGTTGCACAGCTTAAAAAACAATTTGAAGAAGAAAAAGATAGACGACAATTTGCTGAAGCAGAATTATCTCTAATTAAAGGGATAGGACAAAACTCACCAGAGCAAAAAGCATTACAAAAAGAATTGCAAGAAGTTAAAAATGATAATAGAAAGCTATCATTACAAATTAACGATATGCTTGCTAAATTAAGAGATGCACAATTCTAATGAAACGACCTAATTTTTATCCTAATGGGGAAGTTATACATTACTCATTACCCAACACTTATGAACCAAGTAAAAATAAACAAGCTTGTGGTAATTGTGCTATGTATTCTAATAGACGCAGTTATTGTGGTATTTGGAAAGCTATGGGTGTTAAAGATACTTATTCTTGTCATAGATGGCGACTCCGATATTTTCAGAGATGAAGTTCCTAGTTATTCTTATTCTAGCTGCTGAACCTATTATATTACCTTTTAATAATTCACTTACTTGCTCTCAACAAGGTCAAGCTTACATAGAAACAATAGCTAAATATTACGACCAAACAGATACCCTTAATCAAGGTTGGTACACAGAAAAAGGGAAATTGGTTTATGGATTTTATTGTGAGTAAACTTGAAAGTAGACGGAATGATTGGTTTTTAATTATTATTGTGATAAAGAGTAGATTATGGAAATAATTATAGCACTATTATTAATGGGTAATGTTGAAAGTTCTTTAGACTTAAAATCTAACAAAGAATATAATACTATTAAAGAAACAATAAGAGTTATTAGGGTGGTTAATGGGATCAAATAATGAAGCCAGTAAAGTTACGAGAAAACACAGGCATTGATCTTTCATTAAAAAATCTTATTAGTATAATTATCGTTAGTAGTTTAGCTGTCTGGGGTTATTTTGGTATTGTTGAAAGACTCAATAATATTGAAACCAATGGCAAACTAATGATTGTTGAAGTCGAGAAAAACACCACCTTTAGAATAGACACACCTAAAAAATTAATGGAGCAGCAACCTGTTAATAAAGAACTATATTTATTGGTTGAAACTTTATTTGCTGATTTAGAAGAAGTAGAAAAAGAACAACAAGAAGCACGTTATAACAAAGTTAATATAGAGTTTTTAAAAGAGCAAATGTTAAAAGCATTAAAAGATATTGAAGATTTAAAAGATAAGGTAAGAGCAAATGGAACTACTAAATAGATTTATAAAACACACGATTGAGAGTTATGAAAATTTATTTGCACCTAGATGTAAATGTGCCAGAAATAAACCATCAAAAATTACTTATAAAGAATGGATTACTGGGTATAAGAAGTGGAAAAATAAAAAAGAAGTGTATGGACAAAAAGAACAAGAAGAACTTAAAGCTTCTTATAAACAATCTTTGGCTAATAAAAAAGAAAGAGAAAAGAAATGACAGAAGTTATAGTAGCTTTATTAATGTTTTTAAATGGTAATATGATTGAATTTACTTACAAAGAGTCAATGTCAAAATGTTTAAAAAGTAAGCGCATAGCCATGAGAGAAATTAATCCTGATTCGGTTATATTTAGTTGTAAAAAAGTAACAGCAGAAACAGAAATATATCAGGGAAGAAAAAGGATTATAAAAATTATTGAATAATATATGACCCAAACTTTAAACTTTATAAATATGATTAATTGGATTTTAATAACTATAAATAGAATATCACAAAGAATAAATATGTGGTGTTATAAGATGATTGTAAGGCGAAAGTATTATCGTAAAAAAGACGATGACTAAATTTGTTCTGATTTTAGCATTATGTTCTAATGTTCATAGTGCTTGTATGAATCCAGTTCAAGATGTCAAAACATACGATACTTTTAGAGAGTGTATTTTACAAGCATACGATCAATCATTGAAAATCTTAACAAGTATAGATATAAAGGAAGTAGATGGTAAAGAGTTATATACAAAATTTATTTGTAAAGATAAGGAAGATGACACACTATAATGAAGTATTTAAGTATATTTTTAGTTTTAACATTACTAATATGTTCAAACAAAGTTTTTGCTGGTTCAACACAGAGTAACGTATCAGGATCAAACACAGCTATCGAGGGTGGATATACTGGTGGTGCAACAACTTATGAATCTGGCAGTACCAATACTTCTACTACTAGCAACTCAACTTCTTCAAATATAAGATCAGCACCACCCACAGCTAATGCACCATCATTTTCAGCACAAAGCCAAGATGTATGTGCAACAGGTATGAGTGCTGGAATACAAACATTTGGTATTGGAGTATCTGGTGGAAAAAGCTTTAGAGATATGAATTGTGAACGAATCAAATTATCAAAAGTATTATATGACTTTGGTATGAAAGTAGGTGCTGTTGCTATACTTTGCCAAGACGAAAGAGTCTTTGAAGCTATGATAAATGCTGGAACACCTTGTCCGATTGATGGCAAAATTGGTAAAGATGCGTTAGCATTGTGGAAAAAGTATGACTTTGAAAGACCTGATTATAAAGCTTATATAAAACGAATGGAATTAAGAAAAAAAGTAGAACCTATTATTATTAATAAAAAAGATGTATTAATAGATAAAAAAGTAAAATGGAGTGAACCTAAATGAATAAAATAATATTAATAATATCATTTATTGCTTTATCAGGTTGTTCAGTATCACTTGGGAAGAAGTGCCTTTATACAGATGAGGGTAATGTTGTTTCTTCTTATGTGTGGATTGGCGATAAAGTAAATGAGATTAGTAACATAAATTGTAATTAAAAATGATGTGGCTAATTATATTTATAGGAGTAATGGCTTATGCGGTATATCGTATTAACATTTTTATTGATGATGTTAATCCCCACAATTTCTTTAACAGAAGAAAATGATACAGCTTTCTCATCAAATATATTACCTAATGCTGGAACTACAACATCAAATTACAGTAATGCTAATTTAGATGGAGTAGCATCATCAACAACTAATCTATCAAACAATTCTACACACAATGGATTTACCATAACTTGTGAAACCCAAGTTAATAATAATTGTGGTCGTGCCAATACATCTATTGGAGAATTAGAAGCATCACACGATATGACAGTTACAGCTACTGGTTCTTTAGTAGGTATAGAGGGAGATAGTACACCAGATGGTGTTACTCATACTTCTACTCAACAAAAATTAAATGGTGGAATTAATTTATCTAGTTCTATTGCAGTTCAAAACTGTGAATGGAGTGGTTCAGCTTATAGATGTGGTTCTTCTGCTGGTGCTGTTGATTCTTATACCTTAACAATGAAAGTTAAAAATGCAGATGGCGATGTATTAGCTTCAACAACACAAATTAGAACAACTGATTCTGGCTATAATGCTAATGAGAGAGTTTGGAATGATAGCTTACATTATAATGGAGTCCACGCAAATAATTATGAGTGGAGTTGGACAGGAGTTGATGGTTCAGAAAGTACATCAGTTGCATTAAGAGGTACAAATTTATTAGGTGCTGAAATGGCTTTAGATTTTCCAACAGAAAATTATGAACCATTAAGTACAGAAGAAATTAAAAGCATTAATGAATCTTTAGGTACTACTAATCTTAATGAATCTCAAATATGGAATGTTGTATCAGGACTTGAAGAAAGCATTGGTGAAACACTTAATTTAGAAACAGGTGGATCAGTAGTGAGTGTAGAGTTAAACGAAGAAACAATGGAAGTTACTGTTTATACTGCTAAAGAAGCTTCAGTTAAAGAAGTGGCTAAAGTACAAGAAGTTGTGCAAACAATGAATGAAACTAAAGCTGTTGAAACTATGAAGAAAGAAGTTATAAAAGAAGTAGTTAAAGAAATAAATGAGGAAAAGAAAAAAAAGTCAAAAACAGTATCAATGGTATCTGAAAAAAAAGAGGAGATTATATCAGAGAAGAAACAAACAGCAAAGAAAGAAGTCATAAATGAAAAAGAAGAAAAACAAGAAACGAAGCAATCAAAAGTACAAACAGAAGAAAAAGAAGAAACTCAAACTGTATCAAAAATAGATATGGTGATGGCTAAAGTAGATGCCAAAGTAAAAGATATATCTAAAAATCTTATTATTAAGAATCTTATTAAATTAGATGTTATGGTTAGCGATCAAATATCACTTGCAGAATATAACAATGTTGTTTTTTATGTACCTAAAGATATTTATATAAATCAAATTCCTATCTTTGATAATAGAAAGATATACAACGATATTACGTTAGTTTCTTATGTGAATAGTGACCCCATAGAAATTAAGACTAGAAAACTACAAGAAATTCATTTAAAAAAGAGAGAACTAATACTTAAATTACAGGAGTTACAAAATGGCTAAAGAAAAAAAAACATTTAATTTAAAAGACCAATTAGCTGGGATTGCTGCATTGATAGCTGCGATTGTAGCAATAGGTGGTGGATTTGTTAAATATGGAGAAATTACAACAAAGCTAGATGCCTTATCTGAAGTATCTGCACCAGACTTAACACCAATAGCAAAAGAAATTGGAAATGTTAATAAAGGTATGGCTAATAATCAAACTAATATAGCAGTATTAAAAACTGAAATAGAATTATTAAAATTACAAATAGAAGAAATTAAAGTTAGCACAAAAAATCCTCTTGAATAGCTTTAATGAAAATCACTTTAACGAAAGCACAACATAAAGTTAGCTTATCCGATAAGCGATTTAGAGTTTTAATTAGTGGTCGTAGATTTGGTAAAACTTATCTTTGTATTACAGAGATGATGAAGTATGCTACTAAACCCAATCAAAATATCTGGTATATAGCACCCACCTTTAAAATGGCTAAAGAAATATGTTGGTCAAAACTAAAAGAAGTATTAAACGATTTTAATTGGATTGAAGATATAAACGAAACTACCCTTACTATAAGAATTAAAAAATCAAATAGTATAATTAGTTTAAAAGGTTGTGAGAATTACGACAATTTAAGAGGTAGTGGTTTAAACTTTTTAATATTAGATGAATTTGCTGACATAGATAAGAAAACTTGGTTTGAAGTATTAAGAGCATCAGTTTCAGATACTTTAGGAAATGTTTTAATGTGTGGAACACCCAGAGGTTATGGTAATTGGTCTTATGAGATGTATCTTAAAGGCAAACAAGATAAGGAATGGGATAGCTTTCAATTTACTACATTACAAGGGGGTATGGTTGCTAAAGAAGAACTAGAACAAGCCAAATTAGATTTAGATATACGAACTTTTAGACAAGAGTTTGAGGGAACATTTGAGAACTATGCTGGAAGTGTTTATTATAATTTCCACCCTGTTGAAAGTGTTGTGGAAAAACAAATAGATTGGAAGAAACCTTTACATATTGGAATGGATTTTAATGTTGACCCAATGTCAGCTTGTGTTGCGCAAATAGAAAAAGATAAGGTGTATTTTCTTGATGAAGTGATTATTTATTCAAGTAATACTGATGAAATGTGCCAAGAAATACACGATAGGTATGGTACAAAGATTCCTATATTCATTTATCCTGATCCAGCAGCAAGACAACGTAAAACAAGTGCTGGTGGTCGAACTGATTTAAGTATTTTACAAAATGCAGGATTTAAAGTTAAGGTTAAACATAGACACCCAGCAGTAAGAGATCGTGTTAATGCTGTGAACTCTAAACTGAAAGATTCTAAAGGACAAAGACATATTTTTATTTCCAATTCTTGCAAAACATTGATAAAAGGATTACAAAGACAAATATATAAGGAAAACACAAATATTCCAGATAAGGAAAGTGGATATGACCATATGAACGATGCTTTAGGTTATTTAATTGATTATATAAAACCTTTAACATCACAGGCACATTTTACAACACCTCAAAGATGGAATATTAAACAAAAGAAATATGGCATACACCAAAGATCAAGCACTCGATACGCATAAGGATTATAAAGAAACAGTTAAGAACTGGGAATATTATATTCGATCATACAATGGTGGTTATGACTATATGCTTGGTCAATATTTAAATAGATATAATTTAGAACTTGACAACGAGTTTAATCAAAGACTTGCAAACACTCCTTGCGACAACCATTGTAAAAATATTATTCAAATCTATTCTTCATTTCTTTTTAGAGTAAAAGCTTCAAGAAATTTTGGAGATATGGCAGATGAATCTAGTTTAGAATCGTTCTTAAAAGATGCTGATTTAGATGGTAATAATTTAAACACAGTAATGAAACAAGCACAAAACTATGCTTCTATTTATGGACATTGTTTTATGATTCTTGATAAACCTAAAGTACAAACAAACACAAAAGCTGATGAACTCGAAAGAGATATTAAACCTTATCTTTCTATTATAACTCCTGAAAATGTTTTAGATTGGAATTATGTAAGAGAAATTAATGGTCGTTATTCACTTGACTATTTAAAAGTGAGAGAAGAAGTAGATCGAAATGGTGGTACTTATTTTAGATGTTGGCATTTAGATCGTGTTGATACGATTTATTTACCAGCAGATGGTGCTGAACCAACTATAATAGATACTGCCGAGAATCAGATTGGCAAAATACCAGCAGTTATTTTATACAATTCCAAATCGCACAAGAGAGGGATTGGTCAATCTGACTTAACTGACATAGCTGATTTACAAAAATCTATTTACAATGAGTTTAGTGAAATAGAACAATTAATTAGATTAACGAACCATCCATCATTAGTTAAAACACCAAGTGTTAATGCAAGTGCTGGTGCTGGTGCTATTATAGAAATGCCTGATGAAATTGAACCTAATTTAAAACCTTATTTATTGCAGCCATCAGGATCAAACTTACAATCTATTATGGACTCAATTACAAAAAAAGTAGAAGCGATAAATAGAATCTCACATACTGGAGCAATCCAAACAACTAAAACACAAGTATCATCTGGCATAGCTTTACAAACAGAATTTGAATTACTTAATGCTAGACTATCTGAAAAAGCAGACAATCTACAATTAGCAGAAGAACAACTATTTAAACTTTATGCTATTTATCAAAACACTATATTTGATGGAGAAATTAATTACCCAGATTCATTTAACATAAGAGATTTTGCTAGTGACTTACAATTCTACCAACAAGCCAAAGCAGTTAATGTTAAATCTCCTACTCTTGTTAAAGAAATAGATAAAGAAATTGCAAGAACAGTAGTAGATGATGATGAAAAATTAAATATTATCTTTGATGAAATAGATACGAAACCAGAAGTGGGCGAATTTACCCAAGATGAAGTACAACAAGAATCGGTAGATGAAGAAGCCATTGAAGAATAATATGTATGGCAGATATTTTAGAAACCTCAACACAATATCGCATTAAGCAGATAGAGTTTGCTGAAGCTGAATATTACGAACAACTTACAAAAGTTTTAGATAAGATAGAAGATGATATAACTTCTCTTGCTAATAAATCTTTACCCACAACAGATGGAAAACTTATTGAGTTAAGAGCAGCTATTGCTATTAGACCACAAATCAAAGCTATACTTGAAAGAGAATATTTAGCTTGGTCTGATACAGTTGTTAGAACAGGATTCAACAAACAAGCTAAAAGAGTTGAGCGAGCATTTAAAACAATAGGCAGAACCCAAAAGAATTTCAAGAACTTACAAAAGGCGATTTAGCTTTAATACAAAATTTAAAACAACAATACTTTACTCAATTCAAAGACATCTCTAATACTTTTACTCGAACATTAGGAGATAAGATTTATCAAAATACATTATTAGGTTCTGAATTTACTGTATTAGAAAAAGAATTAAGACAAACAATCAATGGTATTTATGCAAGTTCAAAAGACCCTGAAATAAATAGATTAGTTAAGTTTGTTAAAAAGAATAAAAACAAAAAGTCTATGCAACGTAAAGTAGAGAAATCAGTTGCCACATTACAGACAAAGTTTGGTAGAGATCGCGCTGGTAATAATATGAAACGATATGCTGGACAGCTATTAAACGACTCATTAAGAGATTTTGATGCAACTTTAAATTTTAATAAAGCTAATGATGCTGGGCTTACTTTTGTTAAATACTATGGAGATATAATTCCAACAACGAGAACACATTGTAGAAATATTGTTAATGGTGTATATAATAGACGAAAAGGTGGACTTTTTACAATTGATGAAGTCACAAAACTTTGGAACACAACAAGTTGGGGTGGAAAGAAATCTGGAAATCCTTTAGTTGTTCGAGGTGGTTATAATTGTCGTCATCAATGGTCTTATGTCAATCCAGATTGGTATGACAAACAAGGCGAACTAATAATATAACAATAGGAGAAAATATGTCCGAAGAACAAACAAAAGCAGTAACACCAGAAGCAACAACACCAACAGAAGCACCAAAAGTAGAAGTCGAAAAAGCAAAAGAAATGACTTTTAGTCAAGCACAACTTGATAATATTATTAAATCAAGATTAGATGCTGAAAAATCTAAACATCAAAGACATCTTGATGAAGTTAAAAAACAAGATGACGAAGCTTTAAAAGAAAAAGCAGTTAAAGAAGCTAAATCAAAAGCTGAACTTGAAAAGCTTATGCAACAAAGAATACTAGAAAAAGATACAGAAATTAATAAGTTCAAAAGTGAAATTAAAAAAGAACGTATTGATAATTCTGTATTATCTGTTGCATCTCAACACAAAGCTGTTAGTCCAGCACAAGTCGTTTCTTTACTTAAAGATGAGATTAAATTAAATGACCAAAATCGTGTTGAAATACTTGATAAAAATAATAATATTCGATATAACGAAAAAGGAAACCTTTTAACGATTGAAGAAAGAGTTAAAGAGTTTTTAGATACGAACCCACATTTCCGTCAAGGGTCTTTGTCTGGTACAGGAAGCCAGAGTGCTATCGAGGGTAAAACTGTAAAACCTTTCAATATTCAGGACTTAAACATGAGTAATGCTGATGATCGTAAAAAATATGCAGAGTATCGCAAAGAACGAGATTCAAAACCTACTCAAATTAACTTAAACAATAAATAATATAGGACAAACAAAAAATGGCAAACGAAACAACAAGTTCTACACTATCGGAACTATACACAGAGATAGTGGCAGAAGCTTTATTCGTAGCAAGTGAGAAATCACTAATGCGTGGATTGGTAAAAAACTATTCTATCTCAGGCGGTGGAAAAAGTGTTGAAGTACCAATTTATGCTGCTGTGAGTGCTGCGGCTGTAAGTGAAGCAAGTGATTTGTCTAATACTGCAATCAACCCATCTTCTGTTACGATAACAGCAAGTGAAGTTGGTATTATGACAACATTAACGGATTTAGGCAGAAATGCTTCTCCGAGAAATGTTGCTGCGGATATTGGTAAATTATTTGGCGAAGCTATTGCTAAAAAAATTGATGTAGATTTAACTGCATTGTTTGATGGCTTTAGTAAAATAGTAGGTGGTGCTGATGTTGCATTTTCTGCTGCAAAGCTTTTTGAAGCTTTAGCAGAATTGAGAAATCTAGCAGTTCCTACTGATAATCTATCTTGTGTGGTACACCCATACATAGCATACGATTTAAAAGGTGCTTTAACTAATACCTTTGCAAATCCTAATCCAAGTGAAAATGCTAATGAAGCTATGAGAACTGGATTTGTTGGAAGATTGGCTGGATGTAATGTTTACGAATCAGCTAATATTTCTAACACAGGAACAACAGGCGATTATAAAGGTGCTGTATTTAATAAAGATGCTCTAGGTCTTGCGATGATGCAAGATGTCAAAATAGAAACTCAAAGAGATGCGAGTTTAAGAGCAGATGAATTAGTTGCGACTTCAGTTTATGGAGTTTCAGAATTACACGATACTTATGGTGTCGAGTTAATGATGGATTCATCACTTCTGTAATAAATAAAATATTAAAGGCGGTATTTTATATCGCCTTTAGTACAACTAAAGGAAAAATATGATAAAAGTAATAACTCCTAATATTCCAATGGTTAAATTAACTAATGGAACAAAAACTATCGAAAGAAGTAAAATTCAATATGAAGCCAATATAAAACACTTTGCGATGAGAGGTTTTAAATTAGTTTCAGATAAGGTAAAAGAAGTAAAGAAAGTTAATGACAAAGTAATTGATAAAGCAAAAAATGTTGTTAAATTAAAACCAAAGAAAAAAGGAAAGAAAAAATGAATATAATCTTTTTAAAGCAAATAGCACAAAGTGTTTGGAATAATATGAAAGCTAAACCTAAAGTTTCAATAGGTGTAGCAGTAGTAATTATTATTTTAATTTGGATATAAACAATGACAAATTTTACAGGTGCAAATGTCATTACCACATCAGATGTTACAAAATATCAACCTGATGCTTTTGATTTTGGTATCTCAACAACTGCAACTGAAACTACTAACTTTTTAGCACAAACAACTAACGACATATTACGAAATTTAAGAATTAAATGGTGGCCAGTTTATAAAACTAATGTCTTTACTGATATTACAGTTTTAGGTTCAGTTGAGATGGATAATACTAAAGTTAATCTTGACCAATTTGAACGTGCTGGAGTTTATTTATTTTTATCAAGATTTTATCTACCAGCTTTAACTAAATTTAGACCAGAAGCTGACAAAGACAGATTTGAAAGAATGATTGAATTTTATTCATCAGCTTATGTAAAAGAATTTCAATCTATTTTAGAAGATGGTGTTGAATACGATAGCGATGATGGTGGTTCTATATCTACAAGTGAGAGAGAATCTTTACACGGATATAAACGTCTGAATAGATAATGGCTATTTCAGTTAAATTAAAAACGAATCAAAAATTAGTATCTAAAAATTACAAAAGACTTGCAACAAAACTACCTAGATTTATTGAACAAGGTTTAGAAAAAGCTGGGTTTCATTTATTAGATATTATTAGAACTAAAACTTCTAAAGGACAGGATTTTAGAGGTAGACCATTTGCACCTTATTCAGAGGGTTATTTAAAAAGACTACAAAGAGAGGGAAAACCAACAGGAATAGATTTATTCTATTCAGGTCGTATGATGGGAAGTTTAACTCCATCATCTACTGTCAAAAAAACAGGAAGAAATAAAATATCATTAGCTTTTAATAATGCACAAATGCGTCAAAGAGCATTATTTAATCAAGTTCTTGGTAATACAAAAAGAGAATTTTTTGGCTTTAATTCAAGAACAGAAAATATTATAGGTAAAGCATTTAATAGGTTTGTAGAAAAACAAATAAGAGCAACAAGAATATGAGTGTAAGAGAAGATATAGCAGCAAATATACATAGTGTTATTAATAGTATTAGTAGCCCTGATATTAGGTTATGCACAAGACAACCTTTTGAATTAGAAGAATTATCACAAGCACAATACCCAGCAGTAGTTGTTCAAACATCTGAAGAAAATCGAGAAGATCAAGAATTAGGAAGTGGTGCTAAAACTAGAACTGGTACTATTGATTTTGTAGTATTAGGTTTTGTTAAAGGTGCTAATACCAATATAGATACATTAAGAAATGCTTTAATTACAGCTAT
>VTLG01016977.1_pt1 | contig 13964 bp, 15 predicted proteins | sample 4694571 | NCBI WGS metagenome assembly VTLG01 (sample SAMN12604809, study PRJNA352737) | marine metagenome | biome: ENVO:00000447; feature: ENVO:00000209|ENVO:00000569|ENVO:01000036; material: ENVO:00002151; isolation source: viral sequences binned using virsorter ...
AAGATCACCAGATAAATCAGCATCAATTTCTGCATTTGTCTTATAGAGTTTGGGAGACACATTGAATACAGATTTTTTAGCGACAAAGAACTTACCATCTTCGGGGTCTACACCAGCAAATATAGCAGGCGCACCGTCCCACTTCACTGTCATGTTTACAGAGGAACGACTTCCACCAGCCAACATATTTCTTAAAGATTGCAGAAAGTTTATAGCAGCACGGCCGCCATTTACACCATAGTTAAGTATTTCATCTTCTAGATGCTCAAGGTGAAGGTTCTTGCCACCCTTGTCTTCTATTATTAATTCTTTAAAGCTTATCATTAATCTGCCATTCCAAATACAAAACCATTTAAGTCACTTGGTAATGAAGCTTTTACATCTGGTACAATACCTAAAAATTTTATTGTTCCTTCAAACATTTTTTTACCCATTTTCTTTATTCTATTAAGAGCATTTTTAACTGCCTTCATAATTTTTGCAATAAGATTTTTAGCCCACAATATGGCATTCTTACCCATGCTTTTTAATCTATCAAAAGTTTTACCAATAAATTTAAATTCATCTAATTGATTTGTCTCTTCAATTAAAAATGCCTGTGCAATTCTATCTTCATATATTGTTTTTCTGATACATCCAATAAGAGTAGTATCATCATATTCAAAATCCTTACCATCACCAGCAACTCTTAAAACTGAATACGGATTTCCACCACCAGATTTCCAAGCAGCATAAAATTTTACTTTTCCAGAAATTGATGTAATACCTCCTGATATTGTTGGAGTTCCTTTTAATCCTGCTACTGTTCCACCCTTTGTTACTTCAATAAATTTTGTAATATTACCATTATCAGCACTAAATTCCATACATACACTTGATACTGCTAACGGTTCTTTAAATTTACTATAACCAGACATAGCTTCAAAAACAAACCACTCTTTAAATTCTTTAGCTTTTGGAATATCATTTAACTCTGGCAACATCTCTTTATTAAATTTTTTATGAAATTCGTCTGTAGTAATATATCCTGTCAGAGCAGTTTGATCTTTATCACTCAAATGTCTCGACTTTCTTTTATCTTTTGAAATAACTTCCAGTTCATCTTTTGTTTTAGCCGTTGTAAGTTTTGTAAAATTATCTTCTATAGCCTTCATAATTTTATTCATTACAACACCACCTTCTTTACTTAATGAAAAATGTTGTAAGGCGGCATAAAAAGTTGCCATAGTTTCTCCCTTACTACCAGAAGCAAGTTGAGAGCCACCAGCTTTCTTTAAGGAAACTTGATACTGCTTATTATACATATCTGTTTTAGGTGTACCATCTGTTCCACCAGAAATACCCTCTGCCGGATTTTGCCAAAAATTACTTAAATTTGATTTTGATTTACCAGCACCATATTGAGTCATTCCACTCTTTCCAATTTCTTTTATAAAATTCTGTGCAATTTTCTCACCAATTATATCAAAATCGTCCCACTTCTCTTCCACTGCTTTTGTAGCGTTAGAATCATAGCCTGGTTGTCCTATCAATAGATTATAATGGTGTGTAATAATATCTTCCCAATCAGCACCAGTTGGTTCACCAGAACTTCCTCTACCACCAAACATAGCACTTTTTACTAATTGTTTAATTGTAAATTCGTCACCCTTTTCGTTTTTAAAAACTTTTTTAAATCTTGGGCCTGATTTTAAGGAAGAACCAAAATCTGATGCTTCGCCACCAATTGCAGAGACAAACTTCTGTTTATCAGAATCATCTATCCATGTAAGAGGGAATTCTCCTTCATCTGTTTCTAAAGGAGTACCATCTTCTATAGCTTTTTGTAAAACTCTGGCTCGTTTACCACCATATTTTGCAAGCTCTTTAGGATTCATTTCTCCTTCAATCAAGAAGTTCTGAATCTTTTCTATATGAGGAATATAAGATTCATTTCGGGGTCTTACTTGCTTAACATATTTCTGCAAATAACTCATTCAATAGCTCCATTCGTAATGTTTGGACTATTTATAAAGAAGGAAAGTTATTATACTTTGAAACCACCGAAATCTGTTTTATCAAATACTGGTTCTGTGAAGTCCTCTTGACCACTATCTACAAGGTCATTCTGATCAGATGGTTTAACATCAAACAATCTCATTTTTGCACGATCTATTCCAATGACAAATCGTTTATTTACTGTTGGATCGTTGTATCTGTTTTTGAGTTGTTTGACTGCCATTTGATTGAGTTCATCAAGTTCCTCGTTAGAAATAAGTGCAAACATGAAATCAGCTGTAGCGGGAAGGCCGAAACTTTCAGACGTATCTTCAAGGCCAACATCTGAAGAAACGAAACCTGATCTAGTGGTTTGTGTTGCTGACATAATCGGTACATTTGTCTCAACTGCCAATCCCCTAAGTTCTTCTGCAATTGATTTAATATACATGTAAGAGTTAACATTTGTTGCTCCTTTAAATCGACTAGATGCACAAATGTTCAAATAATCAATAAATATAATATCGGGTTTAAAAGACTTCTTAATTGCAAGTTCTTTAATCAATCCTCTAAAATGTGCAGAGTGAGCTGATGCAGTTGGATATTCTTTAACAATCAATTTACCTGACGTTGATTTAATAATATTTGCAATCTTATTGTCAAACATCTGCTTCGGTAAATCATGTAAATCTTCCATAGATATATTCATAAGGTTTGCATCAATACGTTCTGCAATTCTTTCCTCTGCCATTTCTAGAGTTATGTAAAGTACATTCTTACCTTGACTTAAACAGTTAGCCGCAACATGACACATAAACAAACTCTTACCTACACCTGTCCCTGCAAGAGCAATATTCAACGTCTTTGGTGGCAATCCACCCTTGGTTATTTTATTAAAAAACTCTAGATCAAATGGTATTTTCTCTTCTACTGTATGGTAATAATCAAAGCGTGATTCTGAATCAAGAAGGTAATCATGACCAACAGCATTATCGAAACCAACAGCCAAGGCATCAGTAAGAATGCTGGGAATAGCATCCGGCCCACGATCCTTATCTTTTCCGTCAATAATTGATATGCCTTCAACAATAGCATTGTACACCGCCTTATCTTTACAAAACTTTTCTGTGGTATCTACTAACCAATCAAAGTCTACATCAGTAGAGCTGAGCGTCTGAATGACAGCAACAACTTTCTTATACTCATCTTCATTTAAATCTTTTCTTCCCTGTACTTCAATTTCCAGAGAAGTCTGTGTGGGTATCTTATTATACTTATCTACGAACTTTGTTATCTCTTCAAAGACTGTTCTTTCTGTTCTATCAGAGAAATAATCTTTCTTCATGAACGGTAACACTTTACGAGCATATTGCTCATTGGTTACTAGTTGTGTAAGTGTTGTTCGTTCAATCGTCTGTGACATATTTAACATCATCTTCCTCTGATTGCTCATGTATGATATCCACTAGAATATCACCAATGAGAGTAAAGAACTCTTCACCGAATTCTTCTCTTGGTACTCCCACATTGTCTATTATATTGTATTCAAAACGAAAAGGCAAGGTTCCATCTTCATTTAAATTATCTTCTTCTGGAATTGATACCTTACCATAATTATATATTACATCCTTGAATTTACCATCTTTAATCATGATGGAAGCAAAATCTTCGTTCTCCTGTGAAACGAACATATACCTATCTTTTATATCAGACATATTGACAATAGGTTCCTAAAATATATTTCGGATTCTTCACAGGCACTTTTCCAGCATGTACCCAAGGCCAATATGGCGGAAATATTAAAATAGAACCTCTACGACAAGGTGATGAACCAGCTAAAACTTCCAACTCTGTCTGCCCTGCATAATTATCTGTAAGATATACAAATATAACCAAAAACCTTTTAACATATTCTATACTACTAACATCTATATGTGAAGGAAATTCTTCTGTTGTATCTGGTAAATATCGTTTTATAACAAATGGTTCAAAACCAAATTCTTTTGGAAATTGAAATGATTTTAAACGACAATCTTTTTTATATCTCTCAACATTTTCCATAAAAATATTAGCAATAAAATTTAAATCATCTCTGAAAGGAGTATCTTTTGTCTTCATTAAATTCAATCTAGTTAAAGTCTTTTCATTAGATTGTCCTGTTTCTTTATTTCCTGTCACCTGTACTTGATGCATTTCTGGATGAGCTTCAAATTTGTCAACGAGATATTGACACTTCTCATTCGTCATTACATCATTATAAATTCTAACATAGTTATCCATATATCCACCATACCAATTAGAGTACACTATTTTTTCTTTACTGTAAAATCAATACCCAAACGCTTTTCGTTTGTAGTAATTTTAGAAGCGCAATGTGGGACTCTAGGATCAAAAACTATAAAGTTTGTAGGCACCATATCTATCTCTTCATCTCCATGCTGAAAAGCACCACCATCTTTAGGATTCCAATTAGTGTTTAATAGACCGACAATTTTTATATAATCTTCATCATGCTCATGGTCTATGTGTTTGTTATCTAATCTATGCCTATCCTTCATACTTATACCGCAATAAGAAACCTCTGGATAAAACAGATTACTTCTCTTGTCATAAATCTGAATAAGAAGTCCCATTGCCATTCCAGCTAAAAATTCATCTATTGGTTCATTCTCAAGAATATCTAGTTTTAGATGCTTGTCTTCAAATGCCATACCAATAGGATATTTTAAATTCCAATTACTACTATTTGTTGCTGAAAATTTTAACATATCAAGATATGACGTAGAGCAACAATTCTCAATCACTTGTAGCATACTTAAACTCCTTGGTCGCACACTCTTCAAGTTTTTGCATAATTTCATCAGTAAAATAATCTTGTGGATTATTCAAAATGGTTTTACCGAATTGTTTGGAACCATCAGGCAACTCATATCTTGTAGATACCTTCTTAAAGATTTCATATTTCTCTGCAAGTTCTAACAATCCATAATATCGGTCAAGTCCTTTATTATATGTCAATCGTACATCAACCATTTTATTTTCTACAGTCAAACGAGATTTATGATTCTTGCAATGAATAATATTCCCAATAACTTCCGTACCATCCTTTTCTTTCTTTTTAGTTAGATAGATGATAGATGATGCAGCATATTTCAAACCAGAGCCACCACCCATTTCTTTTTGAGGGAACATAGAACCAACAACATCATATGTATGATTGGTTACAACCATAGGAACTTTAGCACGCCCTAGTTTCAAAGTCAATACACGAAATGCAGCTTTAAGAACTTGTGCCCTTGTCATATCACGAGTCTCTTTACCTTCTGCCGTATCCTCGACTTCTTTAGTTGTGGACAGCATACCTAAAGAGTCCAGACAGAGAAATAAAGGCTTGCGTTCCGACTCATGTTGTACTAGATAGGAGTCCAGAACCTTGAGAGCCTGTGTACGAAACTCCTGTACGGTTGTCACTGGCATAATAACCATTCTACTTGGATCAATACCTCTATCCGTTACCATTTGCTTTGTGATTGCTGATTCACTTTCAAAATATATTACACCAGCGTTGGGGTCTTTGTCAAGGAAATTCTTTACAATCCCCATGAGAAAGTAGGTCTTCCCTGTTGCACTCTCTCCAGCAAGAGCAGTAATCTTGTTTGCTGCAAGTCCACCGTAAAGAGAACCAGATAATAGTCCGTTAAAAATATAAGAACCAGTATCAATAAATGAATCTACATCACCAGCCTCTACACCATCAATCACCAAGGATGCATATTCATTTCCTACATCCTTGATTACATTCTTTAAAAAATCTGTCATTTAAAATCCTTAATAAGATACCAATCTATTTTCTGCAAGTTTTTTAACTTTTTCATCTATTTCACTACCAAGATAATTTCTGTAATTTTTAATACTTGCAACAGCTGTTGTTCCACTACCCATAAATGGATCATAGACAATATCTCCAATAGCAGTGTGTTCCATTATTAACAACCCACAAACATCCAATGACATACCATAACCATAATTTTTGTATTTGGTTGATTTATCATCTACAAATATATCAGGTTTAAACTCTTTTGTCAAGTTCACTCTTGAAGGTTTTTTCATAAATGTCATTATATGCATATAATTTAATCTAAACATATTAATACCAAAACCTTTAACCCATATCTTATGAGTTTTTATTTTCCAATTATTTTTTTCCATTGTATAAATTACATCAATATGCTTTTCGTAAATTGTACCGTCTGATTTTCTATCGGTAATACAAATAGAAACCAAGTTTTTTCTAGGATTTATTAATGGCACCCAAGTATCTAAAAACTGTATGTAAGAATCTTTCTTAGGATTTAAACCAACCTCATTATAATCTGGTGGAGAAGTTAATATATAATCATATACTATATCTCTCTTTAATGTCTCCCTACAATCTTCCAAATATATCATCCAAAAAATTCTTCTAGAGTACCCTTCTTGGTATGTTGAAATATATCAAAATTTTTGTTCTTTCCAAAATACCATATGTTCTCTATATATATTTTATTCATAAATTTATTCATTGCATCTTTATCAAAATTACCATCCTCATCAGAGAACACTGATTTACCTTGTGGCCGTTGCATAATTCTCATACCAACTTGGCCAATAAAATTATCTTTCATTGAATTCACTAATTCATCTCCTGCCCGATAGCGCTTTCCTTTGACCTTTGGATCAAGTATGTTTATCATCAATACCCCATTATCACTTAAAGACTCAAAACTATTTTGTGCAACTGGTAAATAAAAATTATCTCTCCATTTATCATATGTATCATACTTTGCCCAAGATTGATCCTCTTCATGCTTTCCACCTTCATTATATCGTTCTGTAGAAAAATATGGTGGGCTGGTAAATGCACAATCTACATTCTTAATTTTATCCCACGGCAAATCTTCTGCACCACACCGATACATTTGTACCGTCTTTTTTCCGCCAGTAAGTTTGTCAAAAAACTCAATCATAGTTTTATATCGTGCAAATGTATTTGGATTAGGATCACACCCTATATAGTGAGTTGCATTAGAAGCATAAAACGCAGTAAGTCTATCACCCCAACCCATAGATGTATCAAGTACGGTTTTTGCATTAGACATTTCATAAATTGTTTTTGCAACAATAGGTTTAAATTGTGTTGCAATATATGTGCCAAGGCGCAATGTTTCTAATATACTTTTTGGACTTATATCTTTCGTACTATTTACACCTCTCCACAATCCACCAATAGAAGACCATATTTTCTTTGCATCTCCGCTACTCCACACTTGAGCAGGAGCTAAAAATCCATATGAACCACAAGACATTCTCAAATCATTCATAAAATAATCACTGGTATAATTAAATACAGAAGGCCCATCTATTACACCCAACCCATACTTACTATATGGATATTTATAGTCATCATATTTTTCTATAACCTCTTTATCAGAAGACACTATAAAGTCTGTATAATCTGCTTGTTTTAGTTTATGAAAACTTTTAATTACTTTTTGTTCATCAAATTTCCTTAAAGGATATGCTGGTTTTTCCTTAGCAACATATTCTGCAAAGACTTTACGAAATTCTTCTTTAGTATATTTTTCAGTTAAACTAATAAATTGAGAACTGTTAATAATAGGTAGTCCTGTAGAATCAGCACTTTTTATTAATATATCATATAATTCACTCATCAAAAGAAATCCTCTAGCGTTCCTTGTGTTCCATAACTGTCATCAATTTTCCAAAGAATCTTTTCAGTAATAAACTTTAATGGTTCAACAAAACTCTTGGTGAACTGTGTATCATAGTCTATTCTATCTATAATGTCAAGTTCTTTTCTGGGGAAAGAAGTTAAAAAAGAAAATGCACTTGAAGTATAAATGTTAGGTTGCTTCATATGCAGAAACTTTATTTTATCACCTTCCTGTATCAAAGGATATTTGTTAGATAACTTATGTTTCTTTACCAGATGATTATAAAGTATCGCTCCCTTGCAATGAATGGGGGCGCCCTTTGCGAACATACCATTAGACGATGAAAACTTTTTAAGTCCATTTACCGAGCGGGGATAAGCAATATCTTCTGGTGGTAACTTCATAAATTCATCTCTGAACTCTTGAATAAAATTATTTAATTCTTTCTCATCACTTGTCATAATGATATTCAATGCATCCTTAATCTTTTCTCTGCATACATGTGGCGTTGACGATTTTACCGCTTCTATACCCATAATTTTAAGTTGTGGAGTTTTATAACGAACTCCTTCAATATCCCATGCATTGAGAATGTATCTTTTCTTCGCAGTCCAAATTCCTTTGTCAGCAATCACCTCTCTTGACATTTCCATCTTTTGTTCATATGCATTCATACTTTTAGCAAGAGCCGTATAACTTTTGAGAATAAAAGGTTCCAGCTTCTCTTTTGCAATCTTGTCCAAGAAATCGGTAATTCTCTCAGGTGTTCCTCCCTTCTCAAACACCCTACTAACCAATATGTCAAAAGTGATATAAACCGAATCGGTATCAGATGCGATAACGTAGTCCTCATTTTTTGTGTCCAAGAGTTTATTGAGATAGATGTTAAGAGCCTTTTCAATCCATCGTATAGAAAGTTGACCAGCAGTTGTAATTGCCTCAGCATTTTGCAGATCAAAATAGCGAAACCAATTATTACCAATAGCACCATACGCCGAATTGAGTGATATCTTCTTTGCCATTTGGACATTATTATATCTTGATATGTCTTTGAGTAGTTGTCGGTCTTTAGTGTCCTCATATTTCTGTTTAGCTTCAAGCATAAGTCTTTTATATTTTGTACGATCATTGTACATAGTCTCCATTATTTCAGGCAGAAATCCTCGTTTGTCTTTTCTAAAAAATGCACCATTCGGAGTCATACAATATTGCGTATCATTTTTAACCTTGCCATCAAGTATTTTATCTACCAACCCCTCTTTCTTTTCACTAGGCACAAGTGTCTCTGGTGAAATGTTATACTGCATAATCAAATGTGGATACAGAGAATTTAAATCAAAACTCATAATCCATTTGTGCATACCCACAATAGGGTCTTTCACATATGCACCTTCATATTTCTCTACCTTTTCTGACTTTGTTTTTTGAGGAATAACAATGTTCTTTTCTCGCAAATAGTTATATATAAGAATATCCCAATAACGAACTGAACCAAGGACATCTGTATAGTTAACTTTAGCATCATAAGCCATAGTCAAACTCAACTCAATCAACTTCATCTTGTCTTCTAATTTATCAACAAGCTCAACATCATTGATATTGTACTCAATGAATGACTGATAATCTTTGGTATACCATTCACGAAATGTTTCAAAAGGATTACCAGCTTTTTTCTCACCCAATTCAACAAATGCAATATGATCTAAACGATATGACTCCTGAGCAGAATATGTAAACTTACGATATAGATCAAAATAATCCAGTGCAGCAATACCTTGTATATCATATATCTGATGATGCCGACCCATCTGATAAACTTCACGATCCTTTACACCACCCCATGGCGATAGACGTTTCAGTTCATCTTCACCAAACAATTTTTTGATACGATTACAGACATAGGGTATATCAAAGAATTCAGAGTTCCAACCAGTAACAATATCAGGATGATACTTTTCCCAGAATACAAGAAACTCTTTTAGTAGATGAACTTCACTCTCACATTTTACATAAGTTATATCTTCACGATCTGTTTTAAAATCACCAATACCCCAAACAACAATACGTTTACTCTGATGATTTTTTATCGTGATGGATAGGAGTTCTTCTTCTGCATCTTTTGGAGATGGAAAACCATTTTCACATTGAACTTCAATATCAATCGTGACTATAAGAAGCTTCTCTAAATCCCAATCAACTCTGCCTCTATAAGTGTCAGCAATATAAGTGTATGGATATTGAGTGTTACCATATACAAGATGGGGCTGATTCTTCATAGTATCAACCCATTCTTTAGCTTCTTTCATTGTGGAAAAAGTCAAATCAGTGACATAACCACCATCTAGATTTTTGTATGGAGTCTTCTTTTCTACAGGAGCATATAATGTAGGAGAATATCTTACTCTAAAATCTTCACGTTTATCATTTATGACAGCACGAACAAGGAGATTATTTCCCCATTGAATTACATTTGTGTAGAAATTCATATGATGACTATATCATCTTTAGAGTTAATTGTCAAGTTTCTTTCTTCTTACCTATGTTATATTTTGTTTCTAATGTCCACTCATTCTTTTCACTAAATGAAAGAACCTTAATCTGGCTTAATGGTGCCACATCTGTTACCTCTCCAAGTATATTAATCAATCCCCAATCCTTCAACAGATTTGCAATTGTATTTCGTCTTGCAATATCATTTTCAGACAGATTGGTTTTCTTTCCATCAAGAGCAAACAACTCTTTGAAATGCACAATGTAATATCGCCCTTGCTTATGTAATATGTGGCAAGACTGATATAGTTTTCTTTCTTTTCGGGAAGCAACACCAATACGAGATAGAGTCTCTCTTACCTTCAAAAAATCGTCAGGTTCTTTTAACCCAACTTCTAGCATTTGCTCCTGTGTCCAATTAATTTCTTCCATCTCTTCCACCTTTATTTAATCTTGTTTTTATGGCAGAAATTTGTTCATCATTTAGTATATCAAGAGCGGTCTTTGCTTTTTCATTATTGTATCCATAATACTCTTTAACATACTCTAGATTTTTTAATTTCTTCGCCTTCAGCCAAGGGGTATATCTTTTTCTTGGTCGTAAACTATTTATCAAAAAATCAAATTGAAGTTTCTTGTCTAGATGATGTAGTTGATTAATCTCATTCAACAACATAACGGTATCTGGAAAAGGAGCAACACATTTATTTACTATGAATGATGGATATTTCTTTTCCCATTGCTCATCCTCTGTATTCATAAGAGGTTCTTTGGTCTGATTTATAGCATTAAGATATTCTTTCAATTCATACATGACTATTAATAATATCTATATTGCAAGACATTGTTCGCCTTTCACCTTCTCCGAAAAATGGTGCGACTTGATGAAGCAACCATATTGGAAATATCACAACCTTACCTACTTCTGGATGTACATACGCAAAGGATGGATGTTTAAATCTAGGTATATCATACATGCTATCTCCACCCCAAACGAATTGAGTCAGGCCATCTGTGCTACCAGAATTGCCATGCTGTACACCAATCTCGCCTTTCATGTTTTCTGCCAGATCAGATATTTGTGATGGAAGTTTTAGAAATGCAATCATGGACACTCCACGCCCACTCATAGTTCCATGCTCATGCAAAGGATTGTAGTCTCCAGCATAACTGTGTACTGACCACATTTTTTTAACAACATACTCTTCCTTCGGGCCAATAATTTCTTTAACACGATCTGATACTGGATGTTCAGCAGCATACTCTTTTGCACACATAATAAAAAACTTACTCAGCTGCTTAGGAACAGTATCATTCAAATCAAATTCTAATTGCTTTGATCTTTTATCTTGTTTTATTTGTCCTACTAATTGCGAAGATAAATCTGGTAATCTTTCAGTGTTATCATCAATATACTTATTAATAATATTCACATCATCTAAACCTATGCCAGCAAACCCCAACTTTAATTGAGGTATAGTTTCAAATTGAACTATTTTATTCTCTGACAATTTTCGTTCTCCAAGTCAATAGTTAAGCTTCAAGTAGCTACTTATACATTTAAAAACCACACAAGTTCTTAATTGATAACACTCTCTGGATACGGGCATAGCTTTATGAGGAAGACTGGCAGTAAACACAATTAATTTATTTCCAGCATAAGGGACAAGAGTATCATCAACCAAAGTTCCACCACCCCATTCATTTTTCCAATCCATTCGGGGATAATATATCATTGTAAAATCACCGTCATCTATATGAAGATGCGGCTCTATTCCATGCGTATGAGCATTGCAATAAATTCTTTTATAATCTAAAACATTATATTTAGATTCAAAATCAAATTTATTTACGAACATTTTAAATAAAGTATCAGCCCAATCATATGATGCAGCATCACATTCTTCTTTATTGTGACCGCAAAAAACGTGCCAGTGCTTATTTGGTTTACTGGGCTCAGATGGATAGTCGTATTTCCATGATAACTTTTTAACTTCATCATCAATCAATATAGCAGTATGTTCTTCTAATACATTATCATATACATCAATCATTTAATTACTCTTTTTGGTATAAGGCTGAACCACCTTCTTTATTTCTTCTGTGCTGGGTAATGGTAAATCCTTATGTGGAATTCTTTCAAGATTTCCACCAACCAACATTCTATCCTCTTCAATCATAGAAGGCGGTACTTCATGTTTAATCCAAGCAGGAAAGATAACCAAATCTCCTACTTGTGGAAATACATAATAGTTTCCCTCTTTACCCTCTGGAAAAACTAGAGGACTTGAACCATCTGGCACTTTTACATAATATCCCCATGACCAAATATTTGGCCAATGTGCATGTGCGACTGCAAAATCATTCTTGTTATATAGAACACCCCAACAATCCGAAGCTCTACATTTGATAGGAGTTGACCCCATTTTCTCAGCGTATGAAATAACAATATCACATATTTGATTAAAACTTTCATGACGTTGATGCATGTTGAGGTTTGTAATGTCTGCTTGAACAACACTCAATCGTCTTTTCCATTCATCCCCTGTTTTACGAATAATTCTTATCAGAGAAGAATGTAAATCAATACCTACCTCACTTAAAATGTTCTTGATAAAAATAGGTCTAGTTACAAGTATATCATAATTTTTTATTTCATCTCTTGTCAAAGGTATTTTATCTGTCATTTAAATTTCGCCCTTGCCATAATCTCTGTAAAACAGGCCATCAAGTTTATCTCTTGGTCGGCAACAAACGCCGCTTTATATTGATACTCACCCAAAACAACGACCACATGGGGAATACTACTACCATCCACAAACTCATAAAGATTATCATAAATACGGCGGAACAAACGTACAGGATCATTATCAAGATTATTGACAACCCATTTACGAACATTAGTAAATTCCTTATTCTTCATAGAGTGCATCAGCTCTTTAATATTTACCTCAGCAATATCTACAAGTATGCCTGCATCAATTTTACCAGATACAGAATACCTTTGAAGTTCATTTAATACTCTACGCCAGTCTGGAAAGTATTTATTGATTACTTCTGCGACAACTCTTTTGTCATGTTCTACATTTTGATCATTTAGAATTGTGACAACTCTACACATAAATTCTTTAGCAAGTGTTGGTTTTTCTGAATTAGGAATAGAAAAATCTACAACACTACAACGAGAGTGTAATGGCGGTATCAAACGATTTTTGTAATTACAGGTAAGAATGAAACCACAATTCTTATGAAACTCTTCCATAAAACCACGCAAAGCTGGTTGAGTTGATTGTGGATTTAGATAGTCCGCCTCATCAAGTATAATATATTTACGTCCACCATGAAGCGAGACAGTGGAAGCAAAGTTTTTAATTTTTGTTCGCAGAACATCAATACCAGATTCTTCACTACCATTAATCATCATATAAGTTGAACCCAACTCATCCAACATGGCTTTTGCAGCAGTAGTTTTACCTACACCAGATGTTCCCGATAAAATCAGATTTGGTAAATTACCTTCACTAACAAAATCAGTTAAGGTACTTTTCAAAGTATTAGGTAGTACGCACGATTCTATATCCTTGGGACGATACAATTCCACCCACAGAAATGTTTCCATAATATAAATTCCTCATTTATTCATTTTTTGGATAGCGTCAATAAACATTCTTCCTGTATCCATTACATCAAAAAAATTCATCCACCCCGTAGCAATATATTTTTCTTGAGTTGGTGAAGTTATACCCCTATGCAAATGTGTAAAGTCTGGTGGCCATATTACCA
>VTLG01010023.1_pt1 | contig 13960 bp, 10 predicted proteins | sample 4694571 | NCBI WGS metagenome assembly VTLG01 (sample SAMN12604809, study PRJNA352737) | marine metagenome | biome: ENVO:00000447; feature: ENVO:00000209|ENVO:00000569|ENVO:01000036; material: ENVO:00002151; isolation source: viral sequences binned using virsorter ...
TTGTCTATGGAAACACTTCAGTTAACTCTGGAAATACTGTAGCAACTCTTAAATCGGTAGATGCTTCAGCAATTGGTTGTGCTGTAGGTATTACAACTGGTGTATATTTTATTAGAGGTACTTTTGTAGATGTTGCTCAAGATAAAATAGTTCTTGATCCATATACAAATACACCTTCATATAGAGTCGGTTTAAATATTAATGAAGAAATCGTTACTGCTAAAGAAGATGATTCTTTATATGATAATGCTAGGGGATACTCTAACTATGCTGCACCAGGTGCAGATAGATTAAAGATTAGTACTGTTTTAGCGAAAAAACCATTAAATGATTTTAATGATAAGAGTTTTGTTGAATTAGTTAAACTTCACGATGGTGAAGTTAAGAAATTACAGAATACATCACAATATAATATAATTAAAGATTATTTTGCCAAGAGAACTTTTGAAGAATCTGGAGATTATTCTGTTGGTAATTTCGGTGTTGAATTAAAGAACTCATTAAATGATGGTATTTCAAATGAAGGTATTTTCTTATCAAGTCAAGTAACTGATCAGCAAAATACTCCTTCTGATGATCTACATTGTGTAAAGGTTTCTGCTGGAAAGGCTTATGTTAGAGGATATGATGTCGATAAAGCTGGAACTACTGTAATAGATGTAGAGAAACCAAGAGATAAGAGAGATGTTAATAACGTATTAGTCCCATTTGAAATGGGAAGTTTGATACAGATTAACAATGTTAGTGGATCACCTGTTATAGGATTAGATAGTGCTGATTCTCGTGTCTTTCTTCATAATCAGAGAAAAGCATCAACTTCTGCTGCAAATGGTACTAGGATTGGTGAAGCAAAAGTATATTCTCTTAATGTAACTGATGCTCCATATACAGCAGGTAAGGGTCCAGAGTGTAAATGGGATCTATATTTGTATGATATCCAAACATATACGCAATTAACATTCAGTACAGCAATAGCTAACATTCTTTGCCCCAGTAGTACTTATGTAAGAGGTTTAAAGAGTGGTGCTACAGGATACGTTGCTTCTCATACTGGTACTACCACAGTTAAACAACTTACTGAAACTTCAGGGACATTCCTTATTGAAGAAGAAGTTATTTTTAATGAAGATCCTTCAACCAAGAGAACTTTATCTGCTGTTAGGGTGTGGGACATTAAAGATGTAATATCAGTATATTATGATGCATCAACAGTTAGTGGAATTTCAGATGACTTTGTTGCTGATGTTGTATTAAATGAAGAAAATATATCAAATTGGAGAATTACAGATAAAGCAACTATAACATCTGGTGGTGTAATGACCTCTGGTACTGGTGCTGATTTTACAAAATTAAGGATTGGTGATCATGTAAGTTATTCTATAGCTGGTTTATCAACAGCATCTTATGGTGAAGTTAGTGCAGTTGCTGCTGATGGAACAAGTGCTACTATTACTGGAATAGCGGATGTTATAGGGGTTTGTGATGGAACTCTTCCTGGTAGTACAATTGAATCTGAACTTAAAGTATTAAGAAGTGAATCTGTCGATGATAAAAGTCATGGATTATATGCTCCAATAGATTCTACTGATGTATCAGATATAAATTTGAGTAATTCAAATTTGATGATAGTTTCTCAGATTCTTGGTGAAAGTACTAATGGTGTAGGAAGAATGGATGTTCCAGTTACGAGTACTGGAATTAGTAGTGCGTTCTTTGAGTCATTTGATGCCGAAAGATATTCTATACATCTTGGTGATGGATCAGGAAGTATTCAACCTTTAGATGATGGTGATTTTAATATACAACATGGTGGTTCTTCTTTCCAAGTTGATGGATTAACTGCTAATCAATCAAATGTTATTGTTAATACAACTGTAAGAAAAATTGGATTAAGAAGTAAGCAAAAGAATTACATTAGAAGTGAAAAAGTAACTATTAATAAAACTGTTGTAGGTGTTTCAACAGTAATCACTGGATTAAGTACAAGTCAATTCTATGGAACTAGGGTTCAAGACAAAGAATTGTCCTTGAATGTTCCTGATGTAGCAAATGTAGTTGGTGTATATGAATCATTAAATCAATCAGATCCAGTTTTAGATAAACTAGTCTTTATATCTGGATTGGGATTAGATGTTAATTCAATTGTTGGTGAAAAAATAACTGGTGATGAAAGTGGTGCTGTTGCTCAATTAACTGCTAGAAGTTCAGCAACTGAAGTTGAAATTGCTTATTTAAATTCAAATAAGTTTGCTATAGGTGAAAAAGTTACTTTTGAAGAATCAAATATAGTTACTAATCTACAGAATATAACTTTAGGAACTTATTTGAATATTACTGATGGATATGAATTTGATAATGGACAAAAAGATCAGTATTATGATTATTCTAGATTGGTAAGAAAGAAAGATTTTGGATCACCTTCAAGAAGGATTATTGTAGTTTATAATGCTTATGATGTTCCAACTAATGATACTGGTGATGTATATACTGTAGAATCGTATGATAAAGAAAGATTTGGTAAAGATATTCCTATTCTAAAGAGTGGTATTAGAGCATCTGACATTATTGATTTCAGACCAAGAGTACCAAAATTCACTGCTACTGATAAATCACCATTTCAATTATCCGCAAGAACAACTTGGCAAACAGGTGGACCAACAATAGTTCCAGCACCAAATGAGAGTTCTTTACTTGGATATAAGCATTATCTACCAAGAATTGATAAATTAGTTCTTGATATTGATGGTAATTTTTCTGTAATTAAAGGTGTATCTGATGTAAATCCTAAAGAACCAACGAATGTTGAAGGTGCAATGGATATTGCTACTATTCATCTTCCAGGATATCTTTATGATCCTAATGATGCCACAATTGTTATCAAGGATAACAGAAGATATACAATGAGAGATATTGGTAAAATTGAGGATAGAGTTGAAAATCTAGAGGTAACAACATCCTTAAGTTTACTAGAACTTGATACAAAGACTTTACAAGTTAATGATGCTACTGGACTGTCTAGATTTAAGACTGGATTCTTTGTTGATGACTTTAAAGACAACAAATTGATGAATCGTCGCAATCCAGATTGTACGGTGGATATTGATAGTTTTAAGAAGGAAATGAATGTTCCTTTACATCTATATTCTATCAAACCACAGTTAGCATTAAAAGCGGGTAGTAATTATGAAACTGCTGACTTCTCGGCAGATTTGGACCTATTAGATGGTAATGTAAGAAAAACTGGTGATTTAATAACACTTGATTATGAAGAGGTTGAGTGGATTGAACAACCTTTAGCATCTAGAGTTGAGAATGTAAACCCATTTAATATGATCGACTTTTCGGGTCGAGTAGGATTACATCCAGAATCAGATAGTTGGGTGAGAGATGTTTATGTAAGTGGTGGAACAAGAAACGAAACTGGTGATAGGGATCATGAATATATTGAAACTATTAAGATTAGTAGTAACCCAGATACTCATATGCGTTCAAGGAACGTTGGATTTGAGGCTGGTGGTTTAAAACCAGTTACTAGATTCTATCCTTTCTTTGATAGCACTAGTGGAATTGATATAATTCCCAAACTGTTAGAAATTAGAATGGTTAGTGGTTCTTTCCTACCAGGTGAAAGTGTTCAGGTATTTGGTGGAGGAGATCAAACAGCACATATTAGAATTTGTCGTCCTAATCATAAGGGTGGTAATATTAATAATATAACAACCAAATTTACTGCTAACCCATTTAATACTTCAGTTACTTTACCTGATAACTATACACCTTCATCTACAGTTCTAAACATTGATATTAATTCATTGACAGATGAGGCAAGAGGAGAATTCTGGGGTTATATTCCACCTTCTACTAGCACTGTTTTAGTTGGTAAAACTAGTGGTGCTGAAGCAAGAGTTGTTAGTACTAGGTTACTTACTGACGTTTTTGGTGATATTGGAGGAGCATTCTGGTTTAGAAATCCATTAGCAAGTCCACCACCACCATTAAGGTTTAGTACAGGAACTAAAAACTTTAAGTTAACTTCTAGTTCTACAAATTCTGAACCTTTACCAGGAAGTCTGTTAATTAGTAGTGCAGAAACGACATATAGTAGTAATGGTATAGTCGATACATATAGACAAACTCAAGTCATAGTAAGAAGACCACCACCACCTCCTCCACCACCACCAAGGCGGCGTGGAGGCGGTAAAGACCCATTGGCTCAATCATTTACGGTTGATGAGTCTGGAGCGTTCCTAACGTCTGTGGATCTATTCTTCGGTAATAAAGATCCTCAAGAAAAGATTGTTGTTGAAGTTAGAACAGTTGAACTGGGAACTCCAACAGATCAAGTTGTAGCAGATTATGCTCGTGTTACACTTGAACCAGATCAGGTTAATACATCCGATACTGGAGAAGTTGCCACTAAGGTAACATTCCCATCACCAATTTATCTACAACCAAGAGAAGAGTATGCAATAGTATTGTTAGCTCCATCTTCAGATAATTATGAAGCTTGGGTTGCTAGAATGGGTGAAAGAACTGTAAACACTTCTACATTACCAGATGCAGAAGCTGTATTGGTAACTCGTCAGTATACTGGTGGTAGTTTATTTAAATCACAGAATGGTACTATTTGGACGGCAAGTCAGTTTGAAGATCTGAAATTCAAACTTTATAAGGCGAAATTTACTCAAAACGTTGGTACGGCTTATTTCTATAACCCAGTTTTAGAAAGAGATAGTGCTAATATAATGAGGTTATTGGCTAACTCTGTTAAGACTCTTCCAAGGAAGATGAGAGTTATTACTGATAATATTCCTATTGCTGGTAATCCTGATTTAGTTGCTACGTTATCTCCAGGAAGAAAGATTAGTGAAGGAGCTACAACTTCTACAATTACTCGCCCTACAGGATATATTGAAAAGGCTGGTGGAAGGACTTCCGCAGTTTCTATTACTAATGCTAGTTCTGGATATAAGGCTGGTACTTATAATTCTTCTTCAACTACTAATCTAAGTGGAGATGGTATTGGATGTCAACTTAATATCACCGTAGGTGCTTCTGGTAATGTTACTGGTGCTACTGTTGCGAGTGGTGGTACTGGATATGTTGTTGGTGATACGGTTACTGTAAATAGATTGAATGTCCAAGCAATTGCTGGTGAAGGTCTTGTAGTTACAATTACTGCTATCGATCAATTAAACACATTATATCTAACTGACGTTCAAGGTCAAGATTTTACTACTGGACAAGCTTTAGTTTGGTATAATGATGCTGGTGTAAGAGTTTCCGCAGGAACTACTGATGTTGCATCGTCTGCTGTTTATCCAGACAGTCGTTATAATGGTAACGTACTTGAAATTACTCATTATAATCATGGAATGGCTGCTGCTAACAATAAAATTAGCTTGGGTAATATTAGTCCAAATACAGTTCCAGAGTTACTTACAGCACATTGTTACAGAAGTGATTCAACAATATCAGTAGCAAATACTGCTCCATTTAGTACATATCAAGGTATTTCAACGAATGCTGGATATGTTCAGATTAACCAAGAAGTTATTCAATACAGCAGTATTGGATCTGGTACACTTGGAATTGCCGCTAGAGGTGTTCTTGGTAGTTTAACTAGAGAACATAGTAGTGGTGATGCTTGCTATAAGTATGAATTAAATGGTATTGGATTGACAGCAATCAATACAGACCATGACTTACCTAGTGATGCTAATTTAATGTCTCATAAGGACATGCATATGTATCATTTGGAAGTTACTCGTCCTGCCAATAGGAATTCTGGTGATGATATGGTTAACTTTACTGATGAGAATGCTCTAGGTGATAGTGATATATTTGCTTCACAGAACTTCCAGTTCAATGGTGTTCAACCACAGTTTAATGTAATTACACCTGGACAATCAACGTCAGTTTCTTCCAAGATTAGAACAGTTTCTGCTACAAGTGCGGGTGGTGAAGAAGTTTCCTTCATCGATAAAGGATTTGAAGCAGTTGAACTTAATCAGATGAATAGGCTTGATTCAACTAGAATGATTTGTTCTCGTGTTAATGAAAACGCACGATTAAATACATTACCTAAAGAAAGGTCAGCAACTCTAGCAATTGAGTTTAGTTCTAATGATTCTAACTTGTCCCCTCAATTAGATACTGCTACTGGACAGTTAATCCTTAAGAGAGATTTGGTTAATAAGCCAATTACTGATTACACTTCAGATTCTAGATCTAATCAAGTTTCTGGAGATCCTCATTCAGCAGTATACATTTCTAGAAGGGTTGATTTATCACAACCAGCAACTTCATTGAAGGTAATGGTTGGTGCTTATAGGCATTCATCTTCTGATTTCAGAGTGCTTTATCAATTGTATAAGCAAAGTTCTACTGAAGATGAACCAGCATATGAACTCTTCCCTGGACATGAGAAATTGAATCAGCCTGCTAGTTTGAATACACCAAATAGTGGTAGTGCTGACAATGTAGTTCCTGCTAGTAGAGATGATGAATTTAGAGAGTATGAGTTTAGTATTGACAATACTGACCAGTTTACTGGATTCGCAATTAAGATTGTAGCCAGTGGTACTGATGAGGCAAATGCTCCAAGATTTAAGGATCTAAGAGTTATTGCCCTAGCATGATACCAGTTGAAGGACATAAAAATCTTTATAGAGACGAAAACTCCGGAGCAATCATAAATCATGATTCTCTGGGGTATTCTCAATATATGGAGATGAAAAATAGAAAATTGAATGAAAGGGAAGAATTAGATAGGATGAAATCTGATATAGAAGAAATTAAATCTTTGTTAAAAGAAATCGTTAAGCGGTAAGGAATATAAATATATTCTAGATCCTGATATTATTTTATAGATGGCAGTATATGTTGCTAATCTCGTAATAAACACTGATACTGATTTCAGTCAGACGTTTACTTTCGATGATGCTGATACAAACTCTACCCTGAATTTAACTGGGTATACGGTTACTGCTTCAATGAGAAAATGGGCTGGTGCTGCTGATACATTGAATGGTGAGTCACAAGTGACTGATTTTACTACAACTATTCTAAGTGTTGCTGGTGGTCGTATCGAACTTAAATTGACCGATACCCAAACCGCCAAGTTAAAACCAGGTCGTCATGTATATGACGTTGTTTTGAGAGATAGTAGTGGAAATAAAACACAAGCTGTTGAAGGATCTGTTTTGGTTAATCAAGGAGTAACCAGATAATGCCAGATATTAGAGTTAGAATAGGAAGTCAAAACCGAATTAAGGTTACGTCTTCAATTTCAGGTTCATCATCGATGAGTCTAGCCGAACTCTCTGATATGAATATTACAGGTCCTTCTGAAGGAATGGTACTTGTTTATAACGCTTCTACTAATAAGTGGGATGCAACTTTAGATTTAACACCTGGAAATGTACAGAATCTTGATATCAACGGAGGTAGCTTTTAATGGCAAGTAAGATTAGGATAAAAAGATCGACGGGTACCGTCGCTCCCGGTAGTCTTCTTTTTGGTGAACTTGGCGTAACTCAAGATGGTAGTGGTAACCAGGGTAATAAGGGAGATAGATTATTTGTTGGAGATAACTCAGGTAATGTTCAAGTAATTGGTGGTAGATATTTTATGGACATGTTGGATCATGTTCATGGTACAACGACTGCTGATTCTGCTCTAATTACTGATAGTAGTTCAAAAATAAGTGTATTAAATGTTGATAATTTAACTCTTGATGGAAATACAGTATCATCAACCGATACTAATGGTAATATTATATTTGATCCAGATGGATCTGGTGAAGTTAATGTTGTAGATAATACATTTTTAAGTTTTGGTACTGATAAGGATGCCAAGATTAAATATGATGAAGCATCTACAGACCAATTAAACGTTAGTGGTGCTGATTGGTTATTTGCTCAAACTACACAATCAACAACCAAGAATACTGGTGCTGTCATAGTTGATGGTGGTGTTGGTATTGAAAAGAATTTAAATGTTGGTGGAGATACTCAAGTTACAGGACTTAGTACCTTTACTGGTATAGGTACTTTCGTTAGTGACCTTTATGTTGGTGGTGATTTATATGTATCAGATGATATTAATATTGATGAATTTACTGGTAGAAACCTTCTAGTAACTGGAATTGCTACATTCCAAGGACATACTTATGTAAGTGGTGATTTGCTTGTTGATAATATTGGAATTTCTTCTAATGTTATTTCTACTAAATCTGGTGGTGGTAATCAACTATACATTGACCCATATCCCGATGGATTAAGTAATGAAGGAACTGTAATTATTAAAGGTGATCTTCAAGTTGATGGTACAACAACTACCGTTAATTCTACTTCAGTAACTGCTAATGAAGCAATCTTCAAATTAGGAGATACTATAAGTAAGAGATCCGTTATGACAACGGTTGGATCTGGTACTTCAGTAATTACTTTAGATTCAATTGTTGGTATTAATACTGGTGACACTGTTTCTGCTGCTGGTCTTCCTGGCGCAGGTACAACAACAGTTCATTCATATAATACTGGCGCAAAGCAAATTAGAATCGATGGAAATACCACAGCTGGTATTGCTACCGAAACACAGATAACAGTTACTCATGGTTATGATACTAATACTGATCGTGGTATTGCTTATAACTACAACACTGGTACAGGTGGTGTAGCTGGTAATAAAACTGGATTCTTTGGATACGAAGATTCTACCAGTAAATTAACCTATATTCCAGATGCTACTATTACTAATAGTGTTGTAACTGGTACAAAAGGTTACCTAGATATTAAAGGTATTTACTATCAATCTGGTGATTTTGCTAGTTCGGGTGTTGTTTATTTTGATGCCAATGGACTACAAACTTCTACTGTAGCACCAGCATCTGGTATTAATACTTCATACCATGTCCTTACAACTACCGAAGCAGGTGTTCCAACTTGGACTGATACATTAGACGGAGGATTCTTCTAAAAGAACTTACACATTATGACTGATCAATCAACTGAAGTGGACGTTAATGTTCTGATTAAAATTTATAACAATAAAATTTCATCATTAACTAATCAAAATTTACTTCTAGAGGCAAAATTACACACACTAACTCAAGATTTTCAAGACGAAAAACAAGATCTTGAATCACAACTTGCAGAGTTACAAGACAAATACGACAAGTTATCATCTGATCTAGACGAAGAGTAATGGCAAAACCGCAATCACGAGAAGAATTAAAGGAATACTGTTTAAGGAGATTAGGTCATCCTGTATTGGAGATTAATGTTGCCGAGGAACAGATAGATGATGCTATCGATGATGCGTTACAACTTTTCCATGAACGTCATTTTGACGGTGTGGAAAGAATGTATTTGAAATATAAAGTTACTCAAGCAGATATTGATAGAGGAGTAGCATTCGGTTATAATGATACCTCTATGAATTCTACTGGTGATGGTCACGGTATTATTACTACTGGTATATCTACATACATAACTGGTTATGGAACAACTACAAATACTTGGATGGAAACTTCCAATTATTTGTCAATGCCAGATTCAGTAATTGGAGTAGAAAAGATATTTAAATTTGATACTAGTTCTATTTCTGCTGGAATGTTTAGTATTAAATATCAGTTATTCTTAAATGACTTATATTATTTTAATTCAGTTGAACTATTACAATATGCTGCTACAAAGAGTTATCTAGAAGATATTGATTTCTTACTTACAGCAGATAAACAAATAAGATTTAATAAGAGACAGAATAAATTATATTTGGATATTGATTGGGGATCTCAGTCTGTAGATACGTGGTTTATATTAGATTGTTATAGGATTTTAGACCCTACCAATAATGCTGGAGTTTATAATGATAGTTTCTTAAAGAGGTATCTGACTGCTTTAATTAAGAGACAATGGGGACAAAATTTAATTAAGTTTAGAGGAGTTAAACTTCCTGGTGGACTTGAGTTAAATGGTAGAGAAATTTATGATGATGCTGAAAAAGAAATTGATGATATTAGAGATAAGATGATGGTTGAGTATGAATTACCTCCATATGACTTTGTTGGTTAGAAATTATGCCATTAAATCCATTTTTTCTACAAGGAACTGCTTCTGAACAAAATCTTGTTCAGGATCTAATTAACGAACACCTAACAATTCATGGTGTTGAAGTTTATTATATTCCAAGAAAGATTGTTAATAGAGCCACTATTTTAGAAGAAGTAACATCATCAAAATTTGATGATAATTTCCTAATAGAGGCATATGTTAATACCTATGAAGGGTATGGTGGACAAGGTGAAATCATGTCCAAATTTGGTGTTAATATTGAAGATGAAATGACAGTTACCATATCTAGAGAAAGATATGAAGATTTCATTGCTGCCTTTTTATCATCTTACCCAACTAACGTAATTGAGGTATCAACAAGACCTAGGGAAGGTGACTTAATTTATTTCCCATTAGGTGGTAGATTATTTGAGATAAAATTTGTTGAGCACGAAGATCCTTTCTATCAGTTAGGAAAGAATTATGTTTATCAATTAAAATGTGAACTCTTCGAATATGAGGATGAAGTTCTTGATACTGGTATTGATGAGATTGATGAAACAGTTGAGGAAGAGGGATATATTACTACTCTTACTTTGGTAAGTGCTGGTTCTACTGCTGAAGCAAACCCTATAATTGGAAGTGGGTTTATTGATAAAATTTATCTTAATAATGATGGAAGTGGATATAGTTCAACACCTCAAGTTGCTATTTCAACAGATGCTACTTCAACTACTGGTGCTACTGCTGTTGCGATAACGACAGTTAGAGGTGGTGTTCAATCTATTGAAAGAATTGTATTGACCAATGCTGGTAAGGGATACACTACAATTCCCACTATTACCATTATTGGTGGTGGAGGTGTCGGTGCTGCTGCGACTGCTTCAATCAATACAACATCAAATGGTGTTATTGCTTATACAGTAACCGATGCTGGTGATGGATATGGAAAACCAGCTCCAGGAATAACTATTAGTGGTGGAGGTGGATCAGGTGCTGCTGCTGAAGCTGTAATTATTGATTCTAAAGTATCTAATATTAGAGTATTGGATCCAGGAACTGGATATGGTAGCAATCCAACAGTATCAATAGCAAATCCATTAGCGTTTGGTGGTGCTGGTAATTATGATTATAATGAAGAAGTTCGTGGTGTTAACTCTGGAACTATAGCAAGAGTTAAAGAATGGGATTATGACACTAAAACTCTTAAATTATCTCAAGTTGGAATTGGAACAACTGTATCTGGATTTATACCAGGTGAACCAGTTGAAGCAGTAGAATCTACAATATTTACAGAATATGCTAATCCTACTAATGGTGATGTTTCTGCTGGTACTACTATAATTACAGGAGTTACTACTACAAATGTAGCAGTTGGACATTACTTCCAGCCAATTGATAATGTTATTGGTGTTGGCAATTCAGTCACTCAAATTGAAACAAACACAATTTACCTTTCACATAATACTCTTAATACTAGTACTAAGTATAATCAAGATTTCAAGATTGGCACAAGAGTACCAGTATCTTACTCAGCTAAGATATATGATGATAGGGATATATATGATAGTTATGATTCTAATGATGAATTCGAAGACTGGGGTGACGACATCTTAGATTTCACACAATCTAATCCTTTTGGTAATTACTAATGTTAGGTACATACTTTTATCACGAAATAATGAGAAAGACTGTCATTGGATTTGGCACTCTTTTTAATGATATACGAATAAGACATAAAGATAGTAGTGGAAGTTCAATAAGTGAGAAGAGAGTTGCTCTTGCTTATGGTCCAATGCAAAAATTCTTGGCAAGATTGGAGCAGCAAGCAGATCTGAATAGACCTACTCAAAAAATTGAATTACCAAGAATGTCATTCGAGATGAATAATGTTGCTTATGATTCTACAAGAAAAGCAGGAATAACACAGACATTTAAGGCATCAGATGGGACTAATTTAAAGAAAGTCTTTATGCCTGTTCCATATAATATTGGGTTTGAACTTAATATTATGACGAAATTAAATGATGACGCACTACAAATTGTTGAACAAATACTTCCATATTTTCAACCTTCATTTAACCTAACTATAGATTTAATAAGTGTAATAGGTGAAAAAAGAGATTGTCCTATTGTATTAGATAATATTTCATTTTCAGATGATTATGAAGGAGATTTTGCTTCTCGAAGAGCATTAATTTATACGTTGAATTTTACTGCTAAGACATATCTATTCGGTCCAATTGCCTCTACTAGTGAAGGACTTATTAAGAAAGTTCAAGTTGATTATCACAGCACTATTGATACTGAAAATGCAAGAAGAGAACTTAGATATACAGCAACTCCTAAAGCACTGAAGGATTATGATAATGATGCTACAATGACATTAATTGATGCTATTAGCAAGACTAAGACTAGACTTAATGTTAGTAGCACCAGTTCTGTTGCTAGGGATATGAGATTTATTATTGATGAGGAAATATTCCAAATCAAGGAAGTTGTTAACGCAACAACTCTTGTAGTTTATAGAGGATTTGATGATACTACTGCTGCTGCTCATTTGGAAAATAGTGTAATTAATCTATTAACAGGAGCAGGTGATAGTGATGCTATTGTACCTGGTGATGACTTTGGATTTAGTGGGTTGATTGAAGACTTCACTGATTCTCAAGAATACGGTTAAGAGGAATTGAAAAATGTCTAGTTATGATTCTATTGACGAAGCTTTAAACGTCGAAAATACTACTGAAACTAGTATTGTAGGTGTTGGTGATAAAAAAAGTCGTGATCTAGTTGTTTCGGATAAGACTAATGATATTGAGAAAGATTATGCTTATACCCGTGGCCAACTTTATTCATTAATCGAAAAGGGGCAAGAAACCCTTGATGGAATAATGGAAGTTGCTGGTGAAGGTGGAAGTCCAAGAGCATATGAAGTTGCTGGACAAATTATAAAATCGGTTGCTGATACAACAGATAAGTTATTAGACTTACAGAAAAAAGTAAAAGAAGTAGAAGAAGATAGTCCAAAACAACAAACAAACGTCACAAATAACGCATTATTTGTAGGATCTACATCTGATCTTTCAAAGATGATTAAACAAGGGTTTCTAAATAATAAAGAAGAAGCCTAATTTAGTCATGGCAAAATCCTGCCCAGATGGTCAATACTATTGTTTTGACGAAGAAAAATGTAAGCCCATTCCTGAAGGACATAAAGTTCGGAAAGATGGGGAGTTGGTTAAATGCGAATCTTTTATGATGATTCCTTTGAACGTTGAGATTCCAAGAAATCAAACAGAGTTTGATATGGGATTAATGTTTAGGGAAAGTTTGGAACATAATAGTGGTATGCTTTTTGTTTTTGAAGATATTGGAGAAAAGTTCTTTCATATGAAAGATACTATGATTCCACTTGATGTTGCTTTTATTAATGAAGAAGGTATTGTTAAAAGTATCAAACAACTTGAACCACTCAATACAGTTCCAGTTTCTTCTGATGCAGAAGTTCTTTATGCTTTAGAAGTTAATCGTGGTTGGTTTGCTGAAAATAAAGTTGAGGTAGGAGATAAAATATTAGAACCATTCCGTGAAAATGTAGTAACTATTGAAAAGGCTGATGGTGGAAAGTATGCTGATATTACTGATATCATTGGACCAGCAAATATGGAACCAGTAGTTAGTGATACTGGTTTATGGAAAGGGACTAAATTGACAGAAGAAAAAACATTCTCCCAATTCTTAAAAGAATCGAAACAATAACATTATGACTGCCACTCTTCCTAGGGATCAGGTTTATCTGGGTAATCCTTTACTTAAAAAGGCGAACACCCAGATGGAGTTCACTGAAGAGCAAATTATTGAATTTGTGAAGTGTAAAGAAGATCCAGTATATTTTGCAA